>Ga0208015_1000023_pt1 | contig 137843 bp, 141 predicted proteins | sample 26BtaG_FD_184101 | JGI IMG/M metagenome (GOLD analysis project Ga0208015, IMG submission 184101) | Marine viral communities from Cariaco Basin, Caribbean Sea - 26B_WHOI_OMZ_CsCl (SPAdes) (version 2) | ecosystem: Environmental > Aquatic > Marine > Oceanic | place: Caribbean Sea: Cariaco Basin... | reverse complement strand
ACCATCCGTAATCTATCTCGTTGCATACTGCAGATAATGAAGCGGATAGTGACCCTTCTCTGACAAGTGCTCTTGTTATTGCTTTCGAGGTACGTTCATTTTTAGTGAAATCACCTTGAACGATACCTTTTGAAACAAACTGGGAAATTAAATCTGAAAGAATATTTTCGTAGGTTGTGTTTTTAGGGTAGGTCTTAAAGTATTTTGCATTCTTTAAGATGTTAGCTCCGTCACTACAAACCAATGTGGTTACATAGTCAGGGCCAACCCTTTCTGTGGATACCTTAAGGACTTGACCTGTGTAGATAGCTGGGAGGGCTTCATCTTTTTGGTAGCCAGCTCTCAGAATAACTGAGGACTCAGCTGTAATAAAATTGATGGTCGTGTCACTAAGGTTAAAGACTTTGATGACAGCTGGCTGAGAATTCTTACCAGCTGGTGCGATATTATAATCTATCGATGCCTCGATCTGAAGATCAGTCAAGGTGATAGCTCCCGTAGGAACTGTTGAGTAATCTGAATAACCTGAATCAGATCCTCCCCCAACAACAACATCTGAGCTATCATTCTGAGTTAAAGAACTCGGAGCAGGGGGAGCAGTTTCTGTGTTCTGCGTGGACTTCAAAAGGTTAGCCGGACTACCAATTACCAATTCATATTTATGAATGAAAGCATTAGCCATTTTAGAGTCCTAGTTGTTCAATCTCTTCTAGTGTTAAGTATAAGAGTTCATAATCTTTACCAATCCCGAAGTTATCTCTTCCAACTGGATCAGCTGTTTCTTTAAGCCTAGCACAGAACAGTTCACCATCGGGGAAATCCTGCAGGCAATACCTACCAGTCAAATCAAAGTTCTCAATAACTTTTACACTATTGATCACATCAGATCCCGATAGGCTAATGTTTATGTACCAACGAGATGATCTTTCATTATAAGAGATCTCAAAGATATAACTACGTCCCGAGAGAGATACAACCTGTCTACTCCAAGCTGTATCAGGGATAAATACACTAACTGCCATGTTAGCCTCCTATAAGGCTAGCGCCTTCTGATATTTGTCGTTGACTCCAATCTAGGAGATCTTCATCAGCCAGTTCCTGAGTTGTACCAGTACCATTCTGAAGATTACTAGCATCGTTCTGAAAGTTAGGTGCAGCTGTTGGTTGTGCAGTTACCTGTGCTTGATCAGCAAACTCAACCTTGGTAGCTGAGAGATCTACGAATAGGTCTCCACTGCCCGGGCCAGACCTCTTACTGATTTGCATCGAAGTGATAATACAGTCTTGAAGAGGTGTGATTAAGTTCTTAGGTTCACCGAAGCCCCCTAAAGTGGGAGCTTGGAACATTGTAATAGTAACAGGAGTAGCGTTGTCCTTTATATCCTGAAGGTTAACAATGTAACTCTCAGGGGCGATAACAAACTCAGAGTTAGAACTTTTAGCTTTAACTCTTGTAAGTATCCCTGAGATAGTTACTGTGTCTTGATTCTGAATAACGTGATCAACAACTGACCTTCCATTCTCGATAGGATTACTTGTAAGACTACTTGAAGTTGTGTACTGAGTATTGGTAGTAGCATCAAGTTGGTAGATAAGGCCTGTAACAGAATCTGTTATAAACGTAGCCATTATTGTACTGCCTCCATTGAAGGTACTAGTTGGTTTTGAATAGCATTCTCTACTACGCGAGTAGCGGCTTCCTCATCCAACCCATTAGCGTTAACATTGATATTAACCTGACCAATAGCTGCAGCCCTTCTTTTCTGCCTCGCCCTTTGTCTATCCATCGCTGTACGGGATGCTTGTGCACCAGTCACTCTTAGTCTAGCTGCGGCCTCCTCATTCCCGAAGAGTGCTCTAATGTTATCTACAAGGCTTCCGATGAAGTCACTCAACCCTCTCATAAAGTTAGGGAAGTTTTCCTCAAGGGATTTGTTAATAACATCCCCTATCATCGTTCCGATATTGAATGCGAAAGATAACAGGAAAGCCTTCAGGAAAAATTTTCCAAAAGTCTTACCGGCTGATAGGCCACCAGACTTCATAAGCCCAAATAGCTTCTTCCCTGTGAAGATCGTAACTAGCGATGTCCCTATCGCCAAAAGGCCTTTAAGTGGCCCATCTTCCATCCCAGAAATCTTATTGAGTGCTCTCTCTAGAATACCAAAGGGTAAGACTATCACACCAGCTAGGATCTTAAATAATCCTATTAGTACTCTTACAGCTCTACCTAGTAAAGATAGTTCCTTTACACCATCATCCGAAAGGTCCGAGAGATCTTGCATAGATCCCGTGGCAGTGTCTAAAAGGATACCGAATGGTCTTATGATTTGTGTGAGTGCTCTTATAGCAATACCCAAACCACTCAGTGCAGCACCAACTATCCTCCCTAGTGATCTGAAAGTTGGTGCTAATTGATCAACCGTTATTCTCAGATCATTGAAGAAGGATGTAAGCCCTTCCCCAAGCCCTTCATCGAAAGCTTGTGAGATATTTATCTGGTAAGATGTAGACAATCTCTGCAAGGCTACACGGGTAGTATTAAGGGAGGCTTGTAACGCTCCACCCTCTCTAGCTGCTATCCTTAACTGCTTAGCAAACTTAGGTAGGAACTCTGTGGATATCAGTTCACCATTCTCAAGCATCTTAGTTAGTTCTGGGATGGTTGCTCCTACAGCCTTAGCAGCTGTTGATAGAGCAATAGGCATCCTGTCACCTAACTGCTGCTTAAGTTCTTCACTAGTAACTGTACCCTTGGAAAGGATCTGTGTGAATGCTCTGAAAACACCAAAAGTATCCTCAGCTGATAGGCCAAATGCTGCTGATGCTTCAGAACCTGCTAGGAAGATCTCCTTGGTTTGTTCCATAGACAGTCCAGCATTATTAGCCGATACAGCAATCTGTTGGAAACCTTTGGCACTTGATGTTAATTCACGACCAAGATTCATAGAGGTTTCTTTCACAAACTCGAAATCTTTAGCGGCTTGTTCTGTGGATCCTGAGGCGGCTAGTAGGGATGCTCGTAAAGATTCGAAACCCATACCAGTCCTACCTACCCCACCTGCAACGCCAACAGCTGCAAAGACTGATAGGTAGCTTCTTGCTAAGTTCCTAGCAGAATCCCTAGCGGAGTTCATAGCAAAGGTTTGTGCTTTGAAGGCCCTTGAGGCTTGGTTGCTTCGTTGGACAGTAGCTGTCAACTGGTCATTTACAAGCCTAAGTTGGTTCGTTATCCTAGAGAAATCACCAGCTGTGGATGCTTTCTTAATGGATGCGGATAGCTGATTGAATTGTTGTTGGAACTGGCTGAGTTGTGCTTTAGATTCAGGAGTACCTAGGACACCAAGCCCTCGGGTTGCTTTCCTTCTTGCAATCTCTAAGGATGATGCTACTCGGTTTCTCCTGATTTGAATTCTTTCTGCAGCCTTAGCTGCTCTCTCTTCCTGTCGTAACTGATCAGCAAAGAAAGTTTTAGAGGCTTTCATCCGAGCTTCTTGGTTGCGTTGAGCCTTAGCTCCAATACGCCCCATTTTAGCTTCTATATTAGAAAGCCCTTTATCGACCTCACTAGAGTCAAAGCCAAGCTGAAGGATAAAATCCTTAATAGTCATTGCCATTATCTGCTTCCTTGATCAAGAGCGTTCATCTTCTCCTCGTGGTCTTTATGCGTTGCCGTGTCGATTGCTTCCATACAGTCTATGTATTCTTTATAATCAAGAAGCTCGGGCAATGTCATTTCATATTTGAGGAAACGAATAGTCTCTTTATTGTATTTACTTCGGTATATTGTGTAGATATACCAATCTAATGAGGTAAGAGAACAAGTCTTATCTATTTGTCTGAGGACTCTTCCAGATCTGGAGTTGGGGTTTTGAGACTCTCCATCAGGCTCATTAAACGGGTCTGAAAACCGCTCTCGGTAAAAAAACTTTCGAAGTTCTCCCTTAGTGCAAATTCCACTAACTGGATCATACTTCCGTAGTTACCTCTGAAGTGTGTATCAAAATTGATTTTCTTACCATCAACCTCAACATTACTTAGTAGTGCTGAAATCAAATCTGCTACATCAACTTTATCAAGCTGAGTAGATAGAAGGGTAGCTAAGTCAGAGAACGTTTTAGGTGCTCCGTGAAGTAGCTCATCGTGACGGAGACCATCGAAGCTTGCACCAATAGATGGGGCTAAGAGCTTACTGATCTCTAAAGACATTTTAAGACCAACTGTTGCAGGTAGAAGATGAAGTGTATAATTCACACCGTTGATCTCTTTGGTTGAAATACCTGCTTGTTTATTTATATCATTTATATCGAAAGACATATTCTCTCCTTATAGAGGGGGGCTATGCCCCCATCAATTAAATGTTAGCTTCTACGAAGTTGTTAACTTGATCTACGATATCAGCCGTAGCTTCACCAACACCTTTAGGTACTGCAGTGAACACCATGTTTTCAACGAAGAATGTAAAGGTACGAGCATTGTTAGAAGTACCTAGAGTTCCTTCACCGATTGATTGTAGGTGAGCGTTGTTAGATAGAACCAGAGTCGCACCTGATGGATCAGAGATCACAAGAGGTAGACGAATAGGTGTGTCACTTGCACGTTGTGCGGCGTAAACACCAGCTAGGCGCTTAGCACCTGCAGAGGTATCCATCAAATCAAAAGCTACTGTACCAGTTTGATCTGGACTTAGAGCTAGAGCAACTTCACCATCAGCTCCAACTGTAGGAGCTGAGAAGTCAGAGTTATAAGTGATAGTAATAAAACTATCTTCTGCGTAGCCGTCAATAGGTAGGCCACCGAAGTTACTTACAACTTGTCTACTTGAGTATGTTACGTGTGCCATGTATTTCTCCTATTAACCTTCAGAGATTGTTAGAACGCCGTTGAACACAGCTTCATGGATAGCACCAGCAAGGAAAGCAGTGAACTGAACGTTACGTAGTACACGAGCTTGTTTATCAGCTGCTGGGATCTCTGTGATCAATGGTGGGTTAGTTTCGTAAGACTCTAGGAAGTTAGAATCAACGAATGGTTGAAGTGCTGCAGATAGTCCAGAATCGATCTGAGAAATACCAGAAGCAGTGTAAGGGATCTTACCACCTTGCTGGTTGATAATCAGACTAGAAATTCTTTCAGTGATACGCGCGGTCATTGTGTCACGACCACGGATAGTATCAATCCACTCTCCACTTTCAACTTTACCCGGGCGAGTTACTGGAACTCCACCAACAAGAGCAACCATATTGTATCCGTAAGATAGAACATTAGTTTGCTGGGTAGATGTTAGTTTGTTACCTGTACGTGGGTCTTTAGACTCAGCGAATAGGCTTAATTGGTTACCAGCCCAAGTTACAGCATTCTCATCTGGAGCGTATGGTGCATTAACACCGATCCACTGAACTTCAGGGAAGTTAGCTGAATCTTCATGCCATAGAGTGATTGTACGATCCTTAGTAGGGGTGCTACTTGAAGGAGCGTCAAGGATAGCTGTATCTGAAGAAGCTTGGAAGAAAATACGATTCATAGCTTCAACTGCTGTAGATAGCTCACCACGGAATACTGAATCTTCTTCTGCAGCGATGAAGTAGAAGTCTTCATCTTCTTCAAGGATTGCATTAAGAGCATCAGATCCTGTCTCAGTACTTGTGTAGGTATCTGCTAGGTTCTCAAGACCAGTGATAGAGAATACGTCAGAAGAGGTATTAGCTGTGATCTGTAGAGTTGCTGCAGCACCAACACCAACTACTGTTGCTGTGATGTGATCTGTTACTGGGGTAGCTGCATCGATATCAGCTTTAAGTGCAGTTACAATCTCTTCAGCTGTGTCTGCAAGTAATGCTGTGTAGTTAGCAGTTACGGAATCATTGTCGTTAACTGTTACAGTAACTTCATAAACTGTGTTCTCTGCAACATTCTCTGGTGTCAGGATAGCGTCTGAATCCCTACGTCCAACCTTGAACAGTGGGCCTGACGGTGTATTAGCAAAGAATGCTGTTGCTGCTAGATATGGATCAGAAGTTGTACTGAAATCAGCTGCTACATCCTGCACACTTGCATAAGACCTTACACGACTTAGGTAAGCACTGTGCGAGGCAATAAACATCGGTGTACCAAAACCAGCTCTACTTACAGTTGTTGTCTGTAGGCTGATGTTGACTGTGGCTACTGGATTTAAAGCCATTATGTCTCCTAGTTAATTGTTCCACTCATAGGGAGCGGGTTAGTGTCTTCATCACTTCTAAATACATCACCAGTGTATTCAACACCTTTAATATCTGTAGAAGTAATATCTTTAACATCTGTAATTGCAAATGTCAGATTGAATGAACTACTCTCGCTATATGAGGTTGAAAGCAGTTGTGGAATTTCAATTATGTCATCGGTTACTCTTACCTGACCTGAGGTTTCAGATCTAACTCTTTCAAGGATAACGTCTGTACTAAAGAAAAATTCTAGATCCTCTGCTATCGCCTTGGAGTTACCTCCGAATACGGTATAGTTGATAAGGATCTCTTTAACATTCTCGTACCTAATGGTATTATCATCAGGCATAGATTGTTCAATTAGATATCCACCGGGTCTTCCTGTTGTCAGGATGTCTACGGTGACATATGGGAAATCTGGTTTAGGTCCGGGCTTAGTCTTAGCACCAGTTTGCCTAGAACGAATAACGGAAGGGTAAGAACCTGATGTGCTCAACTCTGAACCAATAGTGTCACGAGCAATACCAATAAATGTTCTATAAACTTGATCATAATCTATCATTGGTCATCATTCTCATTCTTATCTTTACGGACTAAAACAACCTCATAGTGATCGATTGAAAGTGTAGTCTCAATCCAAGGATCAGATTCGACTGTCACATATACATAACCGTCAATGGTTGTCTCGTAAGCTTGTGTATTTTCAAGATGGTTTGTTGTGAAGATAGGAGACCTAGTGAAGAACACCCTAGCATCTGTAGATGAGACACCTTCAGGTAGAACATCTCTCTTGGTTCCTAATCTGAATGGTTGAAGTGATCCTTCGACATCAAACTCATGCTCGAACCCATCAACGTAAAGACCATCTTCATCGTAGAAGCCCTCTTCGAACTTCTTAAAGGTGAGTGTCTTAGCTTTTAATAATCTCACTTCTTAATCTCCTCATCGATAGAGTTTCTGTAGGCTAGGTTATCCCTAAGCTCTCCAGAGTCCACCAGAGGCTCATCACGACCTTTAATACGGATAGTGGTGGGACTATTAGATGCAAGGGCTGAAGTATCTCCAAATAAGCTCTGAAGCTCTTTCTGGTAGTACTTACCAATGGTATCTAGTAGTAGTTTAGCATCAGCTCTGCCAGCTAAGTTACTTGACCAATTGCGGATAGCGCTCTTAACTCGCATAGACTTCTGAGGCTTGGCCCCGAAGGCTGTTATCTGAAAGACTGGTCTCTTAGGGATATCATCAGTCCCAAACTCATGAATAGCCATCAGGGCTGGGAACGAGAGGCCAGAGGTGTGTTGCCCCTGACCTGCAAAGTAACCTATCTGGATATTCTCACCATCAATGGATTTAACGTTTGCTTTTATTCTGTTAAGAGTGTTCCCCTTCTTAACTATCTTTGCTGTAAATCCCATGGTGGGCTCCTTATGCGACTCTCCAGATCTCTATGTTTGTGAAATACATAGTGGCCTGAGTACCACCAGTCTCTGGGGCATAATCAATATCAATATTAAGAACGCCGGATCCAGTGAAATAGTCAAAACCTTGGAAACTCTCTCGCTGCTCAGAACCGCCATCCCTAGCCCTTTTGCGGTAATCTTCTCCATTGAAGAGGATTGTCGTATCGTTGACTTGGGCGCGAATTAGTATATCGCGGGTACCTCTGTCAAGGTTGTGCAAAGTCATTACACCGATTCGATAAGTACCTGAAGGTAATGATGGGGTTGTTAATCGCTGGGCTTGCTGGAAGCTTGTAGACGTAGTAGATCTAACTGTGCCGTCTGACTCTGCCTGAAACTCAGTTCCAAACACGGGTAGTGCATCATCAACATATTTCTTAGTGGCGGGCTCATAATCTGCATCTGGTGTGAACGGCGTAGTATTATCCAGTTCCAGAACATCAGCCTTATCAGCTTTACTATCTAGATCTGAACTCAGTGCAACATTCTCAAATGTCGCCAGCTGAACGTCAGCCGTGTTGTATATAACTGTCTGACCAGCCAATGGACCAGCTGTCTGAAGACCACCAAAAAGATCTATACCGGAGGCTTTAACAAAAATGTCCTGATTATTCGAGATAAGGACATCATTACCAATATCGATGCTAACCTCTGTTCCGATTTGACCTGCAGTGATTGTGTGGTAAGTGTCGGCAATCTGAGGGGCTGTGTCGTCAGTCCCTAGGAAGATCTCGACTCTTAGGTTACCGGCTTCGGCTGGTCTAAACGAATAACCAACAAACAGTTCATCGTTAGTTGTTGCTACTGTATAGGTCTGTGGTGCCGGTAGTTGCGTATCGAAAACGTTTGTAAGTGGGAGGGTTATCCTAGATCCAAGGTCAACTACTCTTGGGATACTAGAGCCCGTGTCATTATAAGATTGGATAGGAATCAATGCAGTATTCCCACCAGCCCCTGTGAATCCAAGAACCTGACTGGCAGAACTTATTTTAGCACCATCCTGACCAAGCAAGATAGAACCAGAACTAACCTCTTTAGATGATAATCTCCAAAGGGTTGCGTCATAGGATGCTGGTGCAGTTTCACCGCCCCAGATAAACGTAGATTCAATATCGTTACCTACATTAACTACAACAGGTAAGCCACTTTCAAGTAGACCTTCGTTTGGGGATGCTCCGAAGAACGCATCGCGCGCTGCTTTAGATGCGAAGAAGTAACTGTTACCTGTCGCTCCAGCTGGTCCTGTTTCACCTTGGACACCCGTAGCACTTGAATTATCCAACCAAACGGTACCACCAGAATCTCTTACTTGGAAAAGGGCTACTTGGTCAGGGCCATCGGAGTATTCTAATCTAATGTTCAAGCTTATGTCGTTGTCGTACGCTGTAATCCAACCGGGATTAGCAGTATCATAGTTATCTCTTGCAGTTTCCGCTGCTGCCCTATCAGCGCCTACAAATACATTTTGAGGAGGGCCAAGGGTAAATCCGCTAGGCGCTCCAGTAGGAGGTAGAATAGGCATTATGTATTATCCTGTACGCTAAGAGGGGCATCAGTGTATCTTAATGACTTAGCCCAGACTGTATTTTCACCTACAGTGATAATCTTTACAGAGGTACTATTAGGTGAAATACTTAAGATCTCTCCATCATTAGACGAGGCTGATGGTTGTGATGCAGCAATCTGCAGGAGAATAGGGGAGGTTGATTTGTTTGAAATAACTAAAGCAGTTCCTACAGCTATTCCAGAGAGTGTGTTGACATCCGAGTAGGTGGTGTTACTTACAAGGATATCAGGTATAGTATCGCTCATTATTCCTCCAAAAGGAAAGTATTATTACAGGAATAAATCAGATGTGCACGTACAATCGTTAATAACGAACTTCTCGCTTGGGTTGATCTTAGCGCCGATAGCTCTGCTTGGGCTGTAACCACCGCCCGGTAAAAGAGGGCAGATATCAGCTAAGGAATCAAGATAATCATCCCAAGCTACTCGACTAATCTCACCGTAGTTTTCTTTCTCTACGCCGCCAACCTTCTCTCTCTTTATGTTCTGTTCGTCAACTGCATACTTAGACTTGTTGAGTAGTGCAACTGATTTCAGTGTTTTACAAAGAGCCTCACTGTAATAGATATCGTCATCAGCTGGGATTTGATAATCAACAACATTGTTAATGATCATCATCATTTCGGTGTCGGTGAGGACGTTACCATCAGGAAGGAAGACCTTAGCATCGGCTAGAAGTTGTGCTCTATCTATTACTGCCATAATGGCTCCTTATTAGAATTCTTTTTAAACAAAAATGCCGCCCCGAAGGGCGGCTGTTAGTTCGCTAACTATTAAGGAGTAGTAGTAGTTAGGTGACGAACTAGCTGTGGGTTCACCAACATTGGTAGAACGTTCTTCTCAGTCCACAGGGTAACACCGTTACGATCATCTTCTTTAGACCAACCGTATGCAGTTTGTGCAGTAGTGTTAACGTACTGACGAGTTTGAGCTGGAGCAAATACTTGCTTCATGAACGTCTCAGCACCAACTGGGATCATGTAAGCATCATCATCAGCGATTAGCTTAGTACCAGTGATAGAGGCACTGTAACGGATGTAGCGTAGACCATCGTGTGAATCGAAGTACTGGTAGTTGAAACGACCAGAACCAGAACCGAAGCTAGACTCAGGAACACCCATAGATGCTAGGTCTAGACCACCACGCATTTCACGGTTCAGTGTTAGTGAACCACCACCACCTTGTTGCTTCTCAACTAGAAGACGTTGGTTGAAGAAGTTCTTACCACAGATAACAATAGGCATTGTCATTGTGTTCATAGTCTTCTCAACATCTTGCTCTAGGAAGTCAAGCTGTTCAGCGAATGCTTGGAAGTGGTCAATAGTGTTGTTGTCCAGATCCATATTGATCTTAGCAGGACGTGCACTACCAATGATGTCAGTATAGAAGTTGTACTGAGGCATTGGGCCTCCACGAGTGATGTTTGTATCACTTGTTAGTAGTTGAGCAAACGCCAACTCATCAAATAGTTGCCATGCTTTCTGGCTCTTAGCATTCATTTGAGAAACAAGGTATGCTTCATCCATTAGCTGATCAGTAGTACCCGGGATTCTACGGTTAGCGTAGTCTTTTGGAGCTACATTAGAACGGATACCGAAGCTACCTACTTCGTAGATTAACTGACGAGGCTTGTCTTTTTGTAGATCGTTACCGAACTCATCAAAGCGCTTACCACTTGGTAGCTGTACAGTGTGATCTAGTTCATCATACTTGAAAGTGTTAGTTTCAAGCATAACTTGGTTTGTTGTACCACCTAGTAGAGCAGTCAGAAGGCCCGGAGCAACTTCTTGGCGCTCAACAATAGGGGTAACATCTTGTAACTCGAAAGAATTCTCATTAGAGTGGCTTAACGCCTTATCGAATTCTACATTACTTTCAGAAATCTTAACAGTCATATATCTTTACTCCCTGTATTAAGATGTGTAAGTTGGGCTAACAACTTCAGCGTTGTCGATAACCATGATTCCAGCTTTCTCTAGAGCTTCCTCATAGATAGCTTGGTTAGGGGCACTGATAGTAGCACCTGTGTAGTCAATTCCATCACGAACAACACCAGCGTTGTTTGCACCACGGAAGAATACAGTTACATCTTCAGTAGCTAGGTCTACATCACGGTTGTTGAAACCAGCACCGAATGCTGTACCAACGATAATAGCTACAGAGCCATCGTTCGGTAGGCCAGAACCAGTACTACCGATTTCACCAATGTTAGTGTCAGCAGCAATCTGCCAAGCTCCAGCTGTACCGTTATAGATCAATGGGATACCCATTGGCTGAACAGTTGTAGCTGCAATAGCAGGGGTAATGCTAGCAAAGTTAAATTGCATAGCGTTAGTGTTCTCAAAGGTATTTACGCCTTTAACAACATCTGTAAAATACTTACGACCAGTATCATTAACAGGCATTATTTAGCTCCTTTTTGTAGGTCTTGTTGTTCCATGATTTTGTCAATCAGGCTTTTCTCAACGTTATCAGCTTCAGGTTCACCACCTTCACCAGCTTCAGCGTCAAGAGCTTTTTGAAGATCAGTGTCAGCTGTTTCTTTGCTGTCTTTAGCTTCTTGATTTGCTTTCTCTACAGCCTTCTCAACTTTAGCTTCAGCTTGAGCTACTAGAGCGTCAAAAGCTTTAACGATAGTTTCAGAAGCTTCAATACCAGCAAGTACGTCAGCAACCTCACCAGTTAGTTCAGCTTCAAAGCCGTAACCAGCAAGAGTGCCTTTAGCCTTCTCAACAGCATTCTCATGTCTAAGAGCTGCGATTTCAGCTTGTAGGTCTTTTACGATTTGATCAGACATATCATCCGTTCCTTTATCATTTGTCTCTCCCCCGATGTCATCACCCGTAGCAGGGGAAGAGGGGGTGTTTGTTGCATCCGCTTTAGACTTATCTAAAGCAGTATGTTCTTCTCCGATTTGATCTAGAATAGCTTGTTGCTCTTTTGTTAGAGGCTTCTTATCATTCTTTGCTTTAGCAAGAACCATATCATTCTCTAAGCTGCAAGCTCCACCCTGTGACCAATCGGTATAGGTAATTTCTGCACCTTTAAAGTCAAAGTGAACACCTTTAAGTACTCTCTTTGCCTTAGGTTTCTCAACTGCGCTTGATAGTAAATTAGACATCAGTTAACTCCTCAATCTCAGTAGCCTTAGCTCCGATACTGATTCCAGCAAGCTCTCCACTCTTACGTAGTTCCCAAGCAGTTTCGTTATGGAATTTAACTTCGATAAGTGGTTGGCCTTCACGGATATCAGTCTCACCAATAGTGCAATCCTCCTCAGCGACCCAAGCCTTGACAACAGAGAAAGCGTCTGTCTTATGCTTATGGAATAGTCCATGTTGAAGAGTTTCGGATTTAATAGCTTTGTTTAAACTATTAACCATAGCAACTGTATCTTCTAGGGAAATAGTATCTCCAACTCCATCAACATCATCAGGATGGATGTAAAGTTTTTCGATAGCTATCATTTCCTCTTCTTTGAACTGTTTGATTACAGTCTTACCTGAATCATTAGTTCCACCGAAGTGTTTGTTGAAGAAATTAAGAAGGCCTTTCTCAGTAGTCAGGTCATTCTCTTCTTCTACAACTCGATACTCAGTAAGTCTTACAACTTCTTCTGGGTTACCTGTGATCTCTGCAGACACTCCAGAGTAAGTATAATTAACTCGGAAAGTCTTATATCCTTCATCAGTATAGATCTCGAAGTAAACATAACTGTCATCGGTATCCATAAGGTAAGGATAAACCTCAGGGTATTCTGAGCGAATAGCACTTGAGATAATGCTTCTCTTATCATTATCTGTATTCTTCTCAACATCTGAATCTACAGACTTAATAACGTCTGGTAGCTCATTGCTAGGGAAGAACTTTTTATAAGCAGCTCTAATCTTTCGCTTAGCTGTAGCTTTAGCTGAACCACTTAGGTCTGTCTGATTGAATCTAGCAACTGCATTTTGCACATGAGATTTATCATGGATTGGAAATTTCCAAGTGGAGGTCTTTGAAGGATCCCCCACATAAGCAAAATCAGAAGCTGGTAATGATTCACCAGAACCAATCTTCTTTGTCTTAGCCATAGTTAGTCCTCTAATGATATGGCAATCGTTTCACCACTCTCAGGATCGATAGCAAACATAATTCCATCTTCTTCTCTATCAAGAACAAGACTCTTAGCTACGCCACCATTCTCTGAGTTGGTCGAGCTTGATGCACCACCTGATTGAGTATTACCCGTACCAGATGTACCACCACTCTCTCCACCACGGCTTGTATCACCGTCATCAAAAGTTAACTCATCAATACCATCCGTTGGTAAGCCAGCCTTTTCATAAAGAGATGTAAGAGCCTCTTTAGTAAGACCTCCAACAGACTTCATTCTTTGAACAGCTTTAGAAAGAACGTCAAGATCAAACTCATCAGGATCCACAGGCTCAAATACTGGCATGTCTTCCCAATCAAGCTTAATGTTGTTGGCTTCTAGGATTGTAGGAACAAGTTGGTTGTTAATCAGATCTGTCTTCCACAATACGTTGCGTTGAACGTACATAGCGTGTGTGGATGTCTGACTAGTACTAAGCGCATAAGAACCTGTAGAGTCCTGACCTAATAGTAGGAACCCAGATCCAAATACGTTGTAAATACTTTTACGTTTTTGATCAATGATATCTGATGTTTTGTACTGCTTACCACCACCGTCGATACCTTTGAATTGAATATCGTAGTCTTGGGTTTTGGTTGTAGGATCTACATCAGATGACAGAACTATATAGCTTGACTCACCAGCGTGTAACGCTGCAGCATCCTCTTGAAGGGCTGTATACTCAGCTGCCTCATCAGGATATGTGCCCGGGTCATTAGCTCTCTCAATCAGCTGGGAAGGAACTCTAAGCACTAGAGCACCACCGAGGTCTTTACTGACACCTACAACTTCATACTTCTCAATAAGCTTCTTCTCTAACCAAGCATCGTAGCAATGCATAAGGGGAGAATCACCTTGAGGGTTATTATTGGTAGGATTGTAAACGCTGTGGAGTAATTGTTCTGACTTGATAAATGGGTAATTAGCTTGCTGCAGGGCTGCTGTATCTAAGCTTGTTAATCCCTGAGCGAAATCAGTCATCTTAGGATTTCTATTTTTCTTAAGGTTTGGCTTTTGAACAAAACCGATAACCTCACGAAACTCTTTATCCCAGACCCATCCGTAAACGGACTTCTGATCTCTTGGTGCTAATTTCTTAAGAACTCTGAAGCCTTTGTAAGGCCCTGAGTTACGTTTTTCTGTAACAATATTCAGAAGGGAGAAACCGTAAACGATATCTGTGTTTAGGTTATTAATAGCCTGAAGCCAAGTGCCAGAACTCAAATTGCGAATATTGTAGTTAAGGAACTTAGCAACTTCCTCACTTATTGCTGATCCACTATTGGAAACAAACTTCCCACCTGAGAGTGCCATAAGCACTGGTAGATTAGTAACGTCTACAGAGTTAAACACTGCATCGTCAGCCATCATATTATCGAAAGTACAGAGTCTACGTGGCATAGTAAGTTCAGTTCTACGTGTATCCTGAATGAACCTACCACTTGTTACTATTCGTGGCTGGCCTTTCTCACGATTGGTGATAGGCCTAACCACAGTTTTGCTTCCAGAGGTTTCAGCTTTATTGATATCTTCTGACATCAGCTACCTCTTATTAAACTTTACCAGACTCTCTGATGATCTTTTTGATCTTCATCGGGGCCTTAACATTCTCAGGAACCTCTACACCCAGCTCCTCGGCATAGGCTAGAAGATCATCCTTCTTCTTAAGGGAGCCTAGTTTAGACTGGGGTGCTTCCTCTGCAGGGGCCTCAACCACTTCTTCGACTTTCTCTTCAACTGAGGGAGCCTCAGCTACAGGAGTCTCAACTTCAGGTGTTTCCACGGAAGTCTCTTCTACTTGAGCATCTTCAGGAAGAACTAGAACAGCCCTGCCCATGAACCCCATGTAGTTTCTCATAGTTGCATCGATACGTTTTGTGCTCTCACTAATACGGTACCCATCAAGGATAGCGGCTTGAATATCTAGAAAGAACTGACGTTCATGGATAGCACCAACGCCTTTATTTTCAATAACTAAACGAGTAGGTTTACTCATACTTAGCTCCTCTCAACTTTGTTCTTAGAAATAACATCCTTAGCATAGGTGTCACTTCGTTTTTGATTTCGTTTAACAACCCGTATACTCCGGGCCTGTGTCAGGTAATTGAATGCACTAGCCATAGCATCCACCCAATCATCTTTCTTAGTGCGCGTACTTCGTTCACCGTCAAACTTCTCAAGCTCATCGTAGAGCTTATTGAGGGATTGTTTGTTCTTAAAGGTGCTTTCAACTACACGAACCAACCCAGCCTCAACAGCACTTGCGAAAGGCTCAAACCTTGATAGTTTGTTTTGGGTATTAGGGACTGGATCTTGTTTAGGTCTTAAACCCTCAGCTAGGAGTTTCTTAGCAGACTCTGCGAACTCAACCTTACCAGCTGCACCGGGGTCAATCGGAAGGACTATAGCACAATCTTCACCATCGTAATGGCCTTGCTGAGCTATGATCTTATCCCTCTCACCGGGGCGCTTTCTGAATCTTCCATACTCTTCACGACCCTTCTCAGTGTTAGATTCAACGTGGTCACCAACTAAGTAGTAGAACCCATCAGGGCATTTACCTAATTTAGCACAAGCTGTGAAGTCAGGATGTTTCTCTTGAGTGGTAGGTTCTTGTGAAGCCTTATCCCATCCTCGTGCCCATACGGCATTGAAAGGAATGTTAGGGACTTTAACCATGTTCTCACGTCTGAAGTAATTAGCTCCTTCAGCTCTTACGTTCCAGTTACCATGAAGTAGCTGAGCTTTATCTACAGGGCCTAGACCTTCTAGGAAAGCTTTGTACTCAGGGTTGTTCTTCATCATCGGCGGATTATCGTAGATAGTCGCAGAGATGAATGTGAAACTAAGGATAGCTGCTTCCCAATCCTCTTCAGGTATATCAAACCTTTCAGCTAACTCCTGACGGGTCTCACCCCAAAAGAAGTCACCTTCACGTCTGATAAAATAACGAACTACACCATCCCTCTCAGGAATCGGATAACCTTCATCATCAAGGTGCCAATCGATCAACTCTCTGATCTTATGATCACTATCAGGGTTACATGACATAACCATACGGGAAGGATATTCAGATTCTGAACGGAGACGAGACATCATATATTCAAGCTGTGACCATTCGAACTGGCAAGCCTCATCTACACCTATAAAGGTATACTGGAGACCCTGAATATTTAGCTTATCTTTTTCGTATTCCATCATTATATTCACACATAGGCGCAACCCTATATGCCGCCCATTGTAGGGCTGCTACACGTCACCGTGTAGATTAGACTATATCATAATCCCAATATAGGACTCTTACCTTTTCCACCACCATAAGCTTGTGGTGTACTCCCTTACGGGATAGTCGTTGAACGTTTACCAATCAAGGTGGGATGTGAAGTGCTTAAACGTTCTTCTCGCTCTTATATCTGAAACCACTGCATATCTGCAGTTAAACAGAGTAGCTACTTCCTTTGTTGAAAAACCCTCAGAGAACTTTTTGCATATAGCGTTAACCTTCGTAATCGTCAGGCTCTTAGATCTACTACGGGAACTCCAGTTATACTCTTGTGAGATATACTTAAAGTTCTGCCCGCTCTTTATTGCACCTACGGTACTTGTGGGGCAGTTGAACACTTCCGCTATTTCACTAGTCTTAACCCCATCTTCCAACATCTTGCAGATTGAGTGGACTTGTTCATCCGTCAAGTTTCTTTTTGGATTTAGTCCTGTTCTTACTGCATGTAGGCTGTTTTCTTGGGGGGTTGACCACTCAAGATTAGACCATCTATTATTAGATTTGTCACCATCTTTGTGATTGACTTGAAGACTCTCATAATCATCTACGGGACTATAGGCTAGAATCACTAGTCGATGAACATAGAATGTTTTCCTTTTCAATCCAACAGTTACGTATCCGTCACTTTTTAGATGTAACGTTAGAAATCTATTGGACAATATTGAGAACACCTTACCATCACTAGTTACGCAATACTCTGGGTATCCTATATGTTCTAGGTTTTTCATAACTTACTCCATTTGTTTCAGTTTATCTTGATTAGTACTTCGCTGCTGATAATCTCACAAATATGAGACTTCCCAGCAATTAAATAAGTTTTCGACACATATTACTATGTGAAGGCACATTAATCTTATGCTGCCACTTCATAGAAGCGCCACTTGGAAAACGACAAGTTAGGTCATTCGACCTGAAAGTTGGCCTAATAGAGTCATCTAACTCATTGTACATATTGAAAGCGGTATCGAATATACCGCCCTGCCCCTTTATCTGGGGGGTGGTTCGCCTAAACATGATGATAGTTGTTTTACTATCATCTATATACCTCAGGGGTAACATTTGGAGAAGGTAGGATTTCCCCGATCCTGCAGCTCCGCCGATAATACATATCTGAGCGTCACTGTTTAAAATCATTTCTTGCTTGGCTGAGGCTGGGCCCAACGTTTGAACTTCTTCAGACATCTAGGTTACCTCTTGTTTGCTACCTCGAAGTGCCCTTCTGGGCCGAAGTATTCTAGGGATTCGACATTAACTGCTAGAAGTGATGCACACTTACCTTCTTCATTAGGTGCGTTAGTAAAGTGGATCAGTGCTCCGTCTGCTTGGGCACGTTCTGCTTCAACAGTCATAGGGTTAAGCCCTTTAAGCTTAACTATGTATTTGATTTTGTTTGACATTTTGGTATGATATTTGATATGATATTTAGAAATGCAAAAAGGGAGACCCTCAATGAAGGACTCCCTTTCGTGTTTTGAATTTTATGATGGCCACTCTTCCATGCCCCATAAACGTAGCTGCAGGGCTGCTTATGCAGTCAGCTACCTCTCCTCAGACTTCTAAGAAAACTAACCCTAGGTCATACTCAGTGAGATGACTTTACCAGTTGGCTTCTTGTCTGAGCTTTCCTCAGGTGGGGCCTTCTGGATACCATTTTGCTTCTCATCGTTCAGAACGACTGTATATGTCATATCTATAAGTTTAATAGAAGCTTTAAGCTGGGTCTCCTCCTTGTCAGCATTCCTCATCAATGAGACGAGCTTTTGAATGGCTTCAGGAGCGTTTTTCTTTAAGAGTTCTTTCAGAGCGGGGTCTGATGGGAGCTTGTTCTTGCTGCCTAGTGGTCTACCTCGTCTATTAATCCCATCGGGATTTGAGGCAAAACCTTTCTTGGATTTATCATCCGACATTAACTTCTCCATGGTTGCCTTAGCGATCTTCACAGATGACTGTAGCGAGCTACGTAACGCTGTAGCGCGAGATCGATCACCTCCTTAGTTAGAAGGTTACTAAGATCTGGTAGCGGTAGCTGGATTCGAACCAACGATCTACAGGTAATGAGCCTGTCGAGATGACCACTTCTCTATACCGCATCAAATAGGTTGGAGACCGACCTGCTAGATTAAACTAGGCGGGGGGCCTGTGTGTCAGTCTCCAAATATGGTCGGGACTGATGAATCGAACATCATCAGGCTGATCAACACCTGTCCATTTAATCCCGTTAATTGGTGGGGCCGGTAGGAGTCGAACCTACACAGTGTGGTAGCGTCTCGTTTACAGCGAGGTGGGCTCTCCAGTGCCCAGCGTCCCCTTAATTTCTTAACCTTATATATTAAGTATACCATACTTTCTGGATTTGTCAACCCCTAAGGTAGAAATAATTTAAAATTGGTCGGAAATAAAGGATTCGAACCTTTGACCCCATGCTCCCAAAGCATGTGCGCTACCAGACTGCGCTAATTTCCGATAATATGGCGGTCTCACCGAGGATCGAACTCGGAACTCAGGATTGACAGTCCTGTGTTTTATCCATTTGAAACTATGAAACCTAAATTTTGGTGGAGACATAGAGAATCGAACTCTACTCGAAAAGGTGCAAGCCTTCCTCAGCATCCATGACTATCCCCGGATATGGCACGGCTACTAGGACTCGAACCCAGACCAAAGGAGTAGAAATCCCATGTACTATCCCTTATACTATAGCCGTATTATTTGGTATCGCTACGGAGGCTCGAACTCCGAACGCAAACTTGAAAGGCTTGTGTTTTAACCAGTTAAACTACAGCGATATTGTTCTTTGGCTCCCCGTAGAGGATTTGAACCTCTAGTTTTCAGCTTCGTAGACCTATACCATCCAGTGCCGGGGAATTAAATTCTTGGTGCTTACTCATGGAATCGAACCATGGACATCTGATGTGTAAGAACAGTGCTCTCCCAACTGAGCTAAGTAAGCGTAAATACTCTTAAGGATAACCTCAGCTATGCTTAAGAATACTCGTGTAAACAACTTGGTGGGGCTACAGAGATTCGAACTCTGATTGATCGGTTAAAAGCCGAATATTCTACCATTGAATTATAACCCCATTCAAATATCTACGTCATCACGACGCTTCTTGTGTTTTACCTCGCCACTCTTTGAGGCCTTCTTACGGTCAACATGGACTGCTGAGCGGTTAAAAGAACCTACATGTTTAGCAACGAGGTTGCGTTTTGTGTGTTTCATAACAACCTCCCTTAGTTGCTTTCTTGACTTTATATATCCAGTATAACACGATTTCTGGATTTGTCAAGTATTAATTTAAAATAAATTGGCCAAGGGGGACAGATTTGAACTGCCATTGCAAGGATTTGGAGTCCTGCCGAATACCATTAACTCACCCCCTGAATTTGGTGTACCCTGATGGAATCGAACCAACGCAACCCAGATCTTCAATCTAGTGCTCTACCTGCTGAGCTAAGGATACAAAATATGGTGCCTAACCACAGAATCGAACTGCGAATAGCTGATTACAAAACAGCCGTTATACCATTTAACTAGTCAGGCATTAAAACTTATAGGGGTGGCCTCACGGATTCGAACCGAGGACATACCAGACTCACAATCTGATGCAATTGACCACTCTGCCAAGGCCACACCTATAAGCTCTAAATAAGAACTCCCACGTAAGTTTAAAACTAAGAGGCGGGAGCCGTGTTAATTATTGGTACTAGGTGATGGTAACGCTCCACCGTCGCACCGTTATCAGCGGTGTGCTCTACTTTTGAGCTAACCCAGCATTATTCTTTATGGAGCGGGCCTATGGATGCACATAGGGATCGTCCCGCATAACCTCACCTCACGGTGGCATCTAAATGTCTGGTGGAAGGCACCTTTACAGTATGTAAGTGTCTCACCGTTATCTTCATAAGACCTTCACTTATCACCAGACAAATATGGCAGGGGTGACACGATTCGAACGTGCGATCACGGGATCAAAACCCGATGCTTTAGGCCAGCTAAGCTACACCCCGATAAAACTGTTTGGAGTCCAGTATAGGATTTTAACCTATCTCTCAAGGGTTGCAGCCAAGCGCATAGTCACTCTGCCAACTGGACATAAACTTTGGCGGAAGCGTAGAGATTCGAACTCTAACACCCTTTCAAGGATCGACGGTTTTCAAGACCGCTGCCAGTACCCAGACTCTTTTGGCTTACACTTCCTAAATTTTAAATGGTAGGCCAAGGCTGATTCGAACAGCTCCTTCTACCGTTTATGAGACGGTGGCTTTAACCTATTAAGCTATTGGCCCATTGGTTGTCATGAGTGGAATTGAACCACTATCCTCTTCCTTATGAGGGAAGCGCATAAACCATTCTGCCACATGACATTTAACTTCTGGAGACAACATTGGTTTGTTGCCAGTTAGACCAGACCTCTACGGACTTGATCTTAGTTGGAGAGTATCCACTATAATCAAAGGGATCTTTCGGGCCTTTATCGGCTTCCCTGAACTTAATATCAACCTCTACAGAACTGTATGGAACCTGTGCCTTAGTGGCAAAGTCATTTTTAATTAATTCAATCACATCTCCCTGTGTAAGAGTTGTGGACTTAACTGATTTTATTTCCATACAATCCTCCTCGAATTCTTAACTTTTGGTGCTCCCAGAGAGACTCGAACTCTCACACCCGAAGGTACTGGAATCTAAACCCAGCGCGTCTACCAATTCCACCACAGGAGCTTGGAGCATCTAGAGGGAATCGAACCCTACTCACTATGGCTTGGAAGGCCAAGGACTAAACCCGTTAGCTTAGATGCTTTTAAAGAGACCCAAGAAGGGTCTCATAAGTCCCAGTATGGGACTAGAACGAATAACGTTCTTTGTTAACTGTCTCCAACATCATATCAATTGGCGTTACGTTCTTGCAAGACAAGATTGAACGCATGATAGCTGGTGAGAAACCACTTACTAGTGCAGCCCCTTTGTCATTAACAGTCACAGAGCTGTTACCCTCACGAGCTTTAATGTTCCAGAAGATGATATCAGGTAGTTCATATCCAGCTTCTTGGTATGCACTACTTGCGTACTGTAAGGCTGTCTTATTCCACTTGCCAGCATCGTGACGACCACCGTATCCGTAAGAGTTGCCACCTGTACATGAGTCAAACTCCATGTCACTTAAGATCAAGATCTTAGTTGGCATTTCCTCTTGAGGAACTCCTGCTCGTACTGCGTTGTCAAGCACTGTTTGGAACGCTTTGGCGATATCAGTATTCATACCCCAACCAGAACGTTTGCACTGAAGCATACGATCATACAGGCTCCCGTTCAACTTAACGAGTTGTGGGCTGCCAGAGAACGTTAAGAATGTATCCTTAAACTTACCTTCAAGTCGTTCTGAGATGTATAAGCCTAAGCTCACAGCTACATCCATACAGGTAACAGTACCGCTTCCGCCTGCAGAGCAACCCATAGATCCACTCACATCTACCATTGGTAGGATTCGTTCATCAGAACCTCCTAGGTAATCTGGTAAAGCATCCCACTGAGCATTAGCCGCTTGTGACTCACCACGTACCATAGACTTCATGATATCGTATGGGTAAACAGCTCCAGCGTTGATCTTAACTGACTTAGCAATTTCAGGATCTTTGCTAGTCAATGCATCTAAGTATGCACGGTAACGATCTTCGCAGTTACGTAAGAATGCTTTCTGATAACGTGCTGAAGCAACTGAAGGTAGCTTCGAGAAATCGATAGAATCGAAATCCTTAGCTGATAACTTCTGCTCAACTGTATCAGACAAGTTCTTAAGGGCTACACGCCACATCTTAGGTGTGATGTATCGACCTGTAACTTCCTGAACGTGCTTACGAAGCCCGTTAGCAATTTTCTTCTGACGAGGCATCCACTTGGCACACAGACCATCTTTAGCCTCTAATGCTGTACGGATCATCTCGTATGCAGCATACTTTGTCTTTTGGTTGGTGAAGACCAATAGGTCATCCCAACGACCAACCTCAGGAATCAAATGCATGAAGCGTAGAACCTGCGAAGGATCTGTCTTGTCTAGGTACACTAGGAAATCACGGAAAAGTTGGCGTTCACCAGCTCCACCACGAACGTCTCGTGCCCATAGCATGATTCGGGTTGCTAAATCCTTGTCGCCAGCGTTGTAGGCTGAAGACATAAGATTTACGATATTCTTACCACGAGAGGCACCCACTGCTCCAAATAGATCTACACATGGATCCATTGAAGATAGGTTAGTTTTGCCACCGTTGGCTGTGCGGCCTTCTGTATTAAAGGCCTCCATTAATGATGTCATGATTGACCCTCCTATTTATATTGAGTTTATATGGTAACACATTTTGTGTTGGTTGTCAATAGGTTCTGAGCAATTTTTGCTTTTCAAGGCTTCCAATAGTTTTGAAAATAGTATTTTTGCTGAAGTTGCTCATTAGTTCTAAATTGTATCAGGGCAAATCCTAAACGTAGTTTGATTAAAAGTCAAATGTTTTGGGTATTGCTGTAGTTGCCCTTTAAGTATTTATCTAGTATAAGCCCTCGTGGGAAGACCTATAGTGGATAATTAAGTCAGGCTAATTTGTTTGCACCATTGCAATCTCCAAAGTTGGCTGGAAATAAAGGAATCGAACCTCTAAAGTTATGTTTGCTGTAGTTAGCCTTTAAATTGTTTCAGGTTCCTGTTGTTTGCGTCTGCTGCTCTACCAACTGAGCTACCCCTTGTCAATGTAAGTTTAAGTGGTCAAGGGGGCTGGACTCGAACCAGCGACCAACAGTATCCATTAGCATTATTGTTGCTGCAAGGAACCTTTAAATCTTTATCTTGGTGCCCATTATACATACTTTGATGTAAAAGTCAAGCACTTTTTAAATTAATTTGGCGGAAGATATAGGATTCGAACCTATGCACCGTTTCCGATGTACTCCTTAGCAGGGAGCTGCGTTACCACTCTGCCAATCTTCCTGAAATCTCTATTCAGACTTCCCTTTCTTCTTGGTTGTATCCTTCGGCTTACGTCGATAGTTAACGCCAGCGTTAGATTTATCTCCCCAAGAATGGGAAAGGAATATGTACTCAAATTCTTTTTGGTATGGTCTTGACATAATTTATCCTCCGTCTGATTGTAATATGCATAAATAAACCTATTATCTATGATTATAGCCCTAATATATCTTTTTATACATATTAGGAATATTTGGCTGGCATAGCTGGACTCGAACCAGCATACGTCTGATTAACAGTCAGGTCGCCTACCTAGTAGCGCATATGCCAATAAATCTTCTCCCCTGAAAAACTGGTGGGCTTTGCGCCCACCGAAAGCAATGTTCAAGAATAAACATTACAGAGGAGGGTACTCTTTAGCCCTCAAAGGCTTAAGGATAGACCCAGCTGTTCTGGATATATTCCTAAACCCTCTAAGATTTCCGAAGATATATATATTAAGTATATCACAATTTTTGGATTTGTCAACCCCTAAATTGAAAATAATTTCACTTTTCCTTCATATAAGGCTTTCGCCTTCTTTCCCCACCAATAGGGATCCCCTCCGGGGAAGGTCTTACTATAAGGTATAACCATTAGTAATCCTTGCGGAGCTATTAGCTATCCTAATAGGATCTACCTTATGGGTTAAACCCTTAAGTCTATATAACTAATTCAATTAATAATCTATTCAAATCAATAACTTAAAGGTAACAACCCTTAAGGTTTAACCTATTTGATCGATCATTTGTGATTGATTAAGTGAATTAAGCTTAGTCTAAATAGTCATCCTTAAATGGAGAGCCTTTAAGTAATAACCCATAAGTGTATACCATTATAGCATACAAACTAGGATTTGTCAACCCCTAAATTGAAAATAATTCAAAATTAATTCGATGTGAGCATGTTACATGGCTTTATCCTCCGTGTCAAGTCTTGACATCTACTGGGTTATCTGTTAGTCTCTTACCTCCTAACTAAGAGGAGGATTGGAATGAGAACAGCTATTATAGTACTATTATTGATAATGTCAAGCAATTTATTTGCATCAGATGACAACTTTGAGCTTCACCTAGGACTGAAGACATACCATGTTGACAGATCCCCTAATGAGGATGGGTGTCTCAACGAGAGTCATGATCTAATTGGTATCAAATACGAGTACTCGATAATGGGAACCTATAGGAATACCCATTGTCGGAGGTCGTTCTACGTAGGGGGATCCTACCAGATAACGGACAGGTGGGGTGTCGATGCAACCATTGTTAGTGGGTATCCTAAAAAGATGCATAAAATAGGTAGCTTGGTTGTATTCGCATTCCCAACCTATACCGTGGGGAACGATAAGGCGGCGGTTAGGTTTATAGTAATCCCCCATATATTGACCGGAGCTGGTCTAATCATTAAATTTTAGGAGGTATTATGAGTAAAGAGAGTGTTGGGGAGTTCCACGTAGAGGTTAAGAGATTCTACATACCCTTTAAGTTCAATCTTGAGTGTCCCTCATGTGGGTACATAAATGGGGTGGATCTAGAAGATCGCTATCTATCTTACCCGGTGGCAAACAAGGTTGTGGAAGATGCGGCTTGCTGTGAGGAATGTTGTGAGGAGATCCCTTACAATCTAACCCTTAAGATTGATGTTGAGGTTAGTAGTGAATGTGTTGTTGACAGTGAGTAGTATCCTGTGGTAGCCTAGAGAAAACTAAGAGGAGGGTTTATTAAGTGAAAATAGTTAAAGGTAACCTAATCGATATGGCCTTCAATGGCGACTTCGATGTGATCATTCACGGTTGTAATTGCCAGTGCCGGATGAAGAGTGGTATAGCTAGAGAGATTGCTGAACGCATTCCAGAGGCTGTGGAGGCTGATAATGAAACTTCGGTAGGGGATGCATCTAAATTGGGCGGCTTTACATTCGCCCATGCCTTAGATGACTTTGGTTTACCAGTCTTTACGGTTATTAATGCCTATACCCAGCTTCGCTACGGGACAGACTCCCGGAAGGTTGACTATGATGCTGTTAGAGCAGTATTTAGGAAGGTAGCTAATAGGTTTGGGGGAGGGTATATACCTTTCCGTATAGGCTACCCTAAGATAGGTGCTGGCCTTGCTGGTGGCGACTGGGATATCATATCTAAGATTATAGATGAGGAACTTGAAGGGCTTGATCATACACTTGTGGAGTTTGACGGATGATACAAGTGATACCTTACACCTATGAGAAAGATGAATATGGGTACACCAACGGAACTCCAGACCCACGGAAGGTTATAGCTAGGAAAGGAGATATGGTAGTCTCCCATGGGGTGTGCACAGAGACAGGTCATAATGTCTGTCTCCCTTGTGACCCTTGGCGGGAGTTCACCCGTGAGCACTGTGTTCGTTTTCCTGATGGGTGGTACTTGAAAGCATGAGTGTACTTTATAATAAGGTTTTCCATCACATAGATCTTGGGGAGGTTAATGTATCTGCCCTGTATGATGCCCTTAAGGATGCCCATAACATAGCCTTTAAGACTTGCCGGAGGGTTACCTTCCAGTGTGCTGGTGTGTATGTTCACATCACGAGGTATACGAAAGAGGAGGACTTCATGAGGATAGCGCGGAAGGTGGTTGGGAAATCCCAAAACGGGAGGAATGGTAGGCATGTTTATTGCCCAACATGGGAAAATGCTTGACATTTGACTAAAAGTGTGTATACTACGCACGTTAAATTTAAAGGAGGAAAAGAATGAGTGACTTTATAATGGGGTTGGCAGTACTTACTTGGGCGCTATCCCCTGCCATCTTTCTGGTGTGTGTCTTGATAAGTTGTGGATGGAACTGGACTGTGGATTTCATCAATGATGATGTTTACCCTGAGTTTGCAGCTGAATGGCCAGAAAAGGTGATAGATATCTGTGAGAGTAATATAGGTATGCAGGCACTCTCTACGCTAACCTTAATAGCGTGCCTAGCATGTGTTCTCCTTGGACTTCCATTGTATTTATTAGAGTTTGATGGAACTCCTTACGAGTTCATAGTGGGCACTGGTGGCGTGTTTGACTGGGTAGCTTACCCTATATCTGTATTACTAGCATATACGGCATTTATTTTTTCAGCGAGGGCAATAGTCCGGTTGGCTAAGGCAACCAAGGAATTGAAGAATAAATTACAGAATCACATTAACGACCCGAACGGGCATAAATAAGAGGAGTAAAATGACAAGAGTAGTTCCAATTTGTCAAGAGAAAACTGATTCCTACGTAACACTCTATCCGGGGGCAGAGGATTTTGCAGACCTGCAGAATGAGAACTTCTGGCCTTGGACTGAGTACAACGTAGAGAAGGACATCCATGAGCTTCACACAGAATTCAGTGAGGCAGAGTTGCATGGAGTTATCACAACACTTAAGCTATTCACCCACTATGAGGTGGTTGCTGGTAGTGAATATTGGGGTGGTCGTTTTAAACGTATGTTCCCACGACCTGAGTTCCAGCGTATGGCATCAGCCTTTAGTAATATCGAGCTGAACAGTCACGCTAAGTTCTACAATGAGATTAACAACCTTCTAGGACTATCAACCGATGAGTTCTACACAGACTATGTGAATGATCCAGTGCTTAAGGCTCGTATGGATTTCATTGAGGAAGTTGTGTGCCACGAGGATGATCTTATTTCTCTTGGTGCTTTCAGTATCGTTGAAGGGGCTATCCTTTATAGCAACTTCGCTTTCCTTAAGCATTTCCAAGCTAACGGTAAGAACAAACTAACCAATGTGGTTGCTGGTATTAACCAGTCAGTTCTGGATGAGAACATCCACTCGATGGGTGGGGCATGGGCGTTTAAGACTTTGCTTGCTGAAAGACCTGATGCCGATAGGGTATATCTTGAGTCACAGTTTAAGCAAATCACGGATGCCATCCTAGATCACGAATCTCAGATCATTGATATGATCTTCGAGAAGGGGACCATCCCGGGCGTAACAGCCACACAGTTAAAACACTTCGTTGAGTCTCGTTTAGACCTATGCCTTGAGCAGTTAGGTTTTGAGAAGGTGTACAAACCTAAGTACAACCCAATCGGTAAGTGGTTCTATGATAACATCACGGGTAGTCAGTTCCACGACTTCTTTGTGAAGGTTGGTAGTGAGTACAAACGTGGGTGGAATAAGAAAGCATTTGTTTGGAAGTTGCCTGAGGAGGAAGTATGACAGATCAGTGGGAAGAATTAAGTAAAGAGCGCAAGAAGCTCCAGAGTGAAGGTCATCTTCCTGATTGGTTCACTACTCAGGGGTGGCAAGCCTTCAAAGAGAAGATGCTTTACCAATCGATAGGTTACCGTGGCCACTGTGAGCGTATTGCTCGTACACTGGCACAGTGGGCACCTAAGACTCCTGCACCTTTCTGGGTAGATCCAGATATGACGTGGGAGAAAGCATTCTTTAATGTTTTATGGTCTGGAAAGCTTGTACCAAGCTCGCCTGTGGCTTGTAACACAGGGACAGATCGTGGCTTTTCAGTTAGTTGCTCTGGTGGTTACGTTGGAGATTCTATCTCTAGCTTCTACGAGCGATTGGGTGAAGGGGCTAAATTATCTCAGACAGGTTTTGGGATTTCGAGTTATCTGGGAGATATCCGTGAACGTGGAGCACCGTTCAGCAATGGCGAAGGAAAAGCATCGGGTATTCTCCCAGTCCTAGATGACTTCGTGACAATGGCAGGTAAGGTGTCACAGGGCGGAGCAAGACGTGGTGCATGGGCAGGTTATATCCCGATGGCCCATGGCGATTTCTACGAGAGTGCTATGTTCCTGAAGAACAACCCGGATGATTGTAATATCGGGTGGAATGTCTATGACGAGGATATCAATAAGCTGAACCAAGCAGATCCTGACATGACTGATCGTTTCCAAGAGACGATGCTTGTTAAGGCTATGACTGGTAAGGGTTACTTCATGTTCCCTGATAAGGCTAACCACTTGGCACCTCCAGCGTTGAAGCGTTACAAGACTCCTATTCGAGCAAGTAACCTTTGTACTGAGATCATGTTGCCACAGGATGAGGACTACACCTTTACGTGTGTTCTATCGAGCCTGAACCTTGCAATGTTTGATGAGTTGACTCCTGAAGACATCTTCACATCTATTGTATTCTTGGATTGTGTTGCTGAGGATTTCATTCAGAAGGCCAAAGATGTGCACGAGTTAAGACGTGCAGTGGACTTCACTCGTGATTTCCGAGCATTAGGTCTTGGGGCGCTGGGTTTCCACACGTACTTGCAGCGTAAGAGTATTGTTCTTGGTAGTGTTCAGAGCTTCCTTGAGAATACGAAGATCTTTAATAAGATCCGTACCAATGCTGACTATGCAACTGAGTGGTTAGCTGAGGTTCAGGGCGAACCATTACGCTGTGAAGGTTTAGGTGCTCGTAATGCAACACTGTTAGCTATCGCCCCTAACACAACATCCGCATTAGTGGGTGGCTCTGTTAGTCAGGGGATTGAGCCAGTGTTTAAGAACACTTACACACAAGGGACAGCTGCAGGTGAGATGCTCCGTATTAACCCAGCGTTGATTGAGTTAATGCAAGAGAAAGGGATCTACAATAATGATCACATCAAGGAAGTTCGTGATGCTGATGGTAGTGTCCAAGAGGTAGATTGGTTAACGGAACATGAGAAGGCAGTCTTTAGGACTTTCCCTGAAGTTCCTCAGGAAGCTTTAATTGATCTGGCATCTGCACGTACACAGATCGATCAGTGGCAGTCATTGAACCTAGCTTTCTCTTCGGATGCATCTGAGGAATACATTGCTTCAGTTTTCCAGAAAGCTTTCCTTGACAAGAACATCAAAGCTGTGTATTACTCGCGTATGAGCAAGGCCGCAAAGGCTAGCAGTGGTGAGTGTATCGCTTGTGAATGATAACGAGGCCTCCGGGCCTCTTACAGGAGGGAATAATGAGCCTAGTCTACGTATTAAGTGACCTTCACTTAGGTCACAAAAACATTTGTAATTTCCGAACACAGTTCTCTACGGTAGAGGAACATGATGAGTTTATCCTCGACAATTACCGCTCAGTTATCACCAAGAGGGATACTGTTATCTTTCTCGGGGATGTTGCCTTTACAAAGGAGCGCCTTGAGGATGTTAAGTCCCTTGAAGGGAATAAGATCTTAGTGTGCGGTAATCATGACACTGAACGTGGGATTGATATGAAGTACTTGACAAATTGCGGAGCCTACAGTAAAGTGTACTCTATGTGGTCACGTAAAGGTTGCTGGTTAACTCATTGCCCAGTCCATCCTGATGAGTTACGTGGGAAGTTTAACATTCATGGGTATGTTCATAGTAATACCTTGGATGATTCACGTTACTTCAACGCATCTATGGAGAACATTGATTATAAGCCTAAGAAGTTCATTGACATCTTAGAGGAATTACGGGAGGCAAAATGAAAAGTGAGTTTAAGGTACACATTGACGGGAAGCTTGTAGATTTCAACATGCTCACGTTTAATGGAGGGGAGGAGCATGTAAAATTATCTACGAACTACATAGAGTACCATGCTGAGATCCAAGCATACATCCGAGATTCTGCAGGTATTATGCAATTAGCTCTAGTAAAGGATGCTATTGATGGTATTAACTGCGATAAGATCCCAGTATCGCTTGTCTTACCTTATGTTCCTTACGCAAGGCAGGATAGGCGATGTGAGTGCGGGGAGGCGTTCAGCTTGAAAGTCTTTGCGCGGATACTTAACGGTATGAACTTTGATTCCGTTTTTATCAGTGACGCGCATAGTGATGTGGCACCCGCACTGATTGATAACTGCACTAATATCAAGCAGTCCACAATTTTCACCAATTCGAATGTTTTTGCCAATGGATTCCATTCAGATGATACCCTATTGTGCTCTCCAGATGGTGGAGCTTTGAAGAAAATCCATTCAATCTCTAAGATCTTCAATAAAGATGTGATCGAAGCCACAAAAGTTCGTTGCACAAAGACTGGACAAATATTAGAGACTCGTGTACACTGCGATAGCCTTGAAGGTAAGAATGTGTGGATCATTGATGACATTTGTGATGGTGGTCGTACATTTGCTGAGTTGGCGAAGGTGCTGAAGCAGAAAGATGCTAAGCAGGTTAATCTTTGGGTTACCCACGGGATCTTTGCAAACGGTAAGCAGTACCTATACGATAACGGTGTAGATAATGTCTATGCCCGATATGATTGGACAAATGAAGGGGGTGTATTATGAAGAAAATTATTACAGTTTTAATGTTAGCAGTTGCTCTTGTGGGTTGTGGTAATGACTCAAGCTGGAGACTATACAGTAAGGCCACACCAGAGGAGAAGGAAATCCTAAAGACATCCTTCTTCGACACTCATCCTAATATAGATCATTTAAATAGGTCGGTAGTCAAGGCTATAAACTCCCGTCAGGTAAGACCTACAAATGGTCACAAGTCTTTATGTGAGTTCAAAGAGTTAGTGTCCTTATCAACATCTCGAATGGAGGCAAGCAATAAGTATAAGATCACCATTAAAGATGCATACAGGATGCTTTATAAAAAGGATTTCGATGAGGTATGTTACGGTAATGGAAATAAACCGGAGCTTGCACCTGAAGAGATTCACGAGGAGCAGATTGCTGAAGAAGTCCCCGCGCCTGAACGTGAGAGTGTGGTGACCATTGAGGAGGACATTGCAGTTCTGTCACCTGAGATGATGCACAACCTCAAGGGTGCAATTAAAAGCTGTCCACGAGCAAAAGATAAATATATGTCCTTGACAGAGCAAGGGGAGTTGCTTACAGTTAACTTCTACAAGAAGATGAGTGGAATTATCCACCGCTGTCAAGTAATGGAAATTGAAAAAGTATTATAAGGAGGAAATATGCAAGCATTGAATTCAACAGATTTTTATAAGACTGGCCACGGATCCATGATGGAAGAAGGTACGAATCTAATCTATTCGAACTTTACTCCACGTAGTTCTCGTTTGGCTCAAGTTATTCGAGACCAGTATGATGACTGCATCGTATGGTTTGGCCTTCAGGGCTTCTTAAAGGAAGTCTTCATGAAGGAATGGCGTAATGATTTCTTCGGCGCACCTAAAGAGTATGCCGTTGAACGTTACAAGCGCCGAATGGACACATCATTAGGCCCGGGCAAGGTTACCGTAGAACACATTGAAGCTTTGCATGATCTTGGCTATCTGCCACTAGTGATTAAGTCACTACCAGAGGGTGCCCGTGTCCCTATTAAGGTTCCAGCGTTTACAATCTACAACACTCACCCTGATTTCCCGTGGCTAACAAACTATGTGGAGACACTATTGAGCTGTGAACTTTGGAAGCCATCTACAACTGCGACTATCGCGTTTGAGTACAAGAAGCTTCTAATGGAATACGCTGTTAAGACTGGCACACCTGAGGAGTTTGTAGCTGTTCAAGGTCATGACTTCTCGTTCCGTGGAATGTCTGGTCGTCACGATGCAGCATCAGCTGGTGGTGGTCACCTGTTAAGCTTTATCGGTACAGATACTATTCCAGCTATTGACCGCATGGAGCAATACTACAATGCTCACTCATCCGAGGAAATGATTGGTTGTTCTGTTCCAGCGACTGAGCACATGGTTATGTGTCTTGGCCAGAAGGATACTGAAATCAATACCTTCAAGCGTTTGATTAAAGATGACTACCCAACAGGTATTATCTCAATCGTATCTGACACTTGGGATTTCTTCAAAGTAATCACTGAATACACGGTTGAACTTAAGGATGATATCCTAGCACGTCAACCTGATGAGTGGGGCTTATGCAAGACGGTGTTCCGTCCTGACAGTGGTGATCCAGCTGATATTCTTTGTGGTATTGAGATTAAGGATTACACTGGAAGAGTTTCTGATCTAGATGAGGCAGAGGACTGGTTCCTAGACGAGCTGGTTGAGAAAGAACGTGAAGAGGCAGGCCACGGTGAACAGGGTGATCAAAGTCCGTATGGATACTTCAAGTTCGAAGGCAAGACCTATAAGTTGGTAGCAGAGATTTTCTGGAACCGCTACGATAAGCAATACTACTTTGCTGATGAATGGTCAGTTGATTCCTGTGAAGAGGTTGAACTGACACCTCAACAAAAAGGTGCTGTAGAGTGCTTATGGGAAGTATTCGGTGGAACTGAGACAGAGAAAGGCTACAAGATGCTTAACGATAAAGTTGGTTTAATCTATGGCGACTCTATCACTTTAAAACGTGCCAAGGATATCATGGAGCGTTTAGAAGCTAAAGGTTTCGCATCTGGAAACGTTGTATTCGGTATTGGTTCATACACTTACCAGTACGTGACTCGTGATACCTTCGGATTTGCTATGAAGGCAACCTACGCTGAAGTAGATGGGATGCCTCGTGAGTTGTTCAAGGATCCGATAACAGATTCTGGCGTTAAGAAATCAGCTAAAGGTTTATTGCGTGTAGAGCTTGACAATGGCAAATACGTTATGTATGATCAGCAAGATTGGTACGGGGAGTCCCACGGGGAACTCAAAGAAGTGTTCCGAAACGGACAATTAGTTAAAGAAACTTCTTTACAAGAGATCCGAGATCGGTTAAACTCCTACCTGTAAGTTGATAGGCCCTTCGGGGCCAACCGTTTTAAATAACAGAGGAGAAATAAATATGGCTGAAACAATTTTAATTTTCGGTTTAATTCTTATCTTTGGTCTTTGCTGGCTATCGGAGATTGTCCGACTAGTTGAGCAGGACTATAAGTTCAAGTATAAAGATCGTAACTTTTATGGTATGACTGCTTGGACGTACACAATGAGCCACTCGACTATGGGATTCTGTGGACTAGTGTGGGGATCGTTCCTGATGTATTTGACACTAGGAGGGGTATTTTCACTAGTATCCTACTTCTTGATTTCAATCATCTTAGGATGGGCTCAGGTATTCCTGACAGGGACTCTACCAACCGCTGAGTTAGCCATTGTAGGTATGGGTCTATCACTCTTACTGCTAATAGCTGTAGTTACCAATTACCTATTTGTTGGCTTAAAGTACCTATGTACTGAGTACGCCTTACCTTACATCGGAGATAAAGCTCCAGTTTTGGCAGGTAAGGTCGGTGAAGTAACAGGTAAAACAGTATGCCAGACAGGTGTAGCCAAAAAGATTAACTCTAAGTGGGAAGCTTTTAAGTTAGCTTACAAAACCCACAAAGAGAAGAACTGCCCAATTATTGACACTGAATACTAAGGAGGTAGATATGCGTAAGCTTAAATATTTCCTGATCCTTATGACTATCCTAGGGATTGCTGTACTGATCAAACTACTTTGGTTTTTCAAATGGGTTCTATTAGCAGCTGTGGTACTTTACGTTTCTTACAAGGTGCACACAACCTACGTTAAACTGAAGGATCGCTGGCAAGCACGTAAGAAGAAGTGGGGTTGGGTATGATGTTAGATATTGGATCTATATTATTTATGGTGGTATTATTCTTACCAGTGTCCATCCCACTAGTGGTTGGTGTAATGTATGCCCTTAATTTCCTAATTAGTTATGTAACTGCAGGGGATTATGATGAGGTATTTATATGCAACACTGAGTGTTACGGATCTAAGAAGTTTAAGGGTATTAAGGTTTTCGGTAAAGATGTTGAAATGTTCACTGATTTTCAGGGCGCGGCTATTCTCATCTCTGTAATGATCTGCACCCTCTATTTTACAGGCGTACATAAGGCCAATCAGGAAGCCGGTGTGAATATTGTTTTCAATAATTTCACTGGAACTATGGGCTGCCTTATGTTATTATTCCTTGCCATCTGGGTAGTGTTATTCTTCCTACGTACAACCTACGTTACAGGTAAAAAGGTTAAACAGATTAAAAATCATCTAACGGATCATATTAATGATCCTAACGCCCACAACTGAAGGAGAAATAAAATATGTTTACAGAACTATTAGCTTCATTTATCACACTGGCATCTATGCTCTTAGGGCCTGCCATGGCAGTGCTATTTATTAGCTCACTCGTAGCGGAGTTACTTACAAGAGGAGTTACTGATGGTGATTATAAGGGCCTTTTCTTCGTCTGCAGTAACCACTTTGATAATAAGTGGACTTTCCGACTCTTCGGTAAGACCTACATTGACGAGGTAAGCTCTATAGGTTACTTCATGTTGACGTTCTTAATGAATATTATCAGCATACCTTTCTGGGTATTCATGTCTGAGGAAGGTCTTGATCTTACTAATCCAGTATCTCTATTCCTTGCTGATATCCTATTAGTGGTTCTTATTGTAGCAGGTAACTACTACTTCGCTAAGGCGCTGTACAAGTTAGTCAAGAAGGTTCGAACTCTTAAGGAAGTCCTTAAGACTCACGTTAATGATAAGGATGCACACTCATCTTCATCTAAGTCTGGTGAAACTGTCTACCGCGAGACTGGTGATCGCGTGACAAAAGAAATGCGAGACGAATTCAAAAAGCGTTTCGATTACTAATCTCTGATTAAACATTAAGGCCCTTCGGGGCCTTTTCTCGTTTTAGGGTATTGACTTTTATCATAGGATGCGCCATTATTGCCTGATGAGAATTAAAGGAGGACTATATGCCAAGACCCGTACATGAAATGCCGCTTTTTGATCCCGGTATCGCAATAAGGGAGTCACTACGTGACGTACAGATACGTAACACCCATTTCAATAGTAAGGGGCACTATTGCCCGCCTATCCCACACAGAGAGTGCTATAACCTACGTGGTATTGATTTCCATGTCTATCCTATTGGCCCCGGGAGAGGTGTTCGCTTCATGGGTAGAGACTATGACCAGTTCTCCCTCTGGAAGCCCTCCGATTGGAGAGGGTTCCTTTATAGAGAGGTTGGGCTACCTACCTCACTTAACCTCAGGGTTAAGGATCATTGTATTTTTGCTGCCCGCATCCTAAGAAGAAAGCCATCAACTTTAGTTAATGGATTTAATAAAGCTATGTTAGAGGTTTGGGTGGATCCTATTAGACCTCTAGTAGAGAAGTACTGCAGTATGATTGGATACAGACGTGGCTGGGATGTTAATCTGGTTAGAGCACTGTGGGAAAGATTAGATGAAGTGAGTCAAGCGCTGGAGGATAATCAGGAGAGTTTAGTCCCTTTTATCCTTCAAGATCATGACCTTAAACAACTCAAGGACTCACTCAGTAAGAAAGGTTGGAAGAAGTTGTGCAATAACTCAATATCGAGAAACCAACGATTAGCGATTGCAGACACTTGTGAGGTAGGGGAATATATTAACATACCCACGACATTATTAAGACAGATATTTAATAAGAACCACCCCATGATGAAGCCAGATATGGAGAGCATCGACTGGTTCCTTAATAACTACAAAGGGCACACAACCCTAGATCAGAGATCGGAAAGATTACGTATGATGACCATCTACAAGGATACCCAGAGAATGTCTGTACAACTTGGGGAGGATTTTAATCCAAAATGGTCTTATCGTAGGATATCGGAAAAGCACGAAGAGTTTACACGAGCTATACATAGGAGGCATTACTCCGATGATGTTTTCCCTTGGACTACACTCCTACCGGAGGAGGTTAAAAAGGTTGAGCATGAGGACTACACAGCTACCCTTTTAGATAATGCTCTAGCTATTCGTGAGGAGGGTGATTCCATGGGGCACTGTGTTGGATCCTATGCCGTAAGAAGTTCAAATGCTGATTATATGGTTTACTCCATAACCAAGGGTGATGAACGTGTGAGTACATTAGGGATAAACGTTGACAACCACATCAGTAAGGAAGAACACAAACCGAGGGCACTGAGGGGTGGATATCGATTCAATCAGCACTACGGTAAATATAATTCTTATGTTACTGATGAGGATGTTAAAACTCTTGAGTCAAAAGTCCTCATGAAGCTTAAAAGTATGAGCGAGGGATTTGAAGATGAATGAAGAGAAAGAAACTCTTGTTTTAGTCACTGGGGGCAGATCAGCTACCATTGTTGTTGATATGCTCGAAAAGGAAGGGTATGATGTTAAAGTTATCGATGACCAATCCCACATAGAGGGACTTGAGTGCGAAGCTTTAATCTTCGATGATGATATCGGAGGGCCAAGTAAAACACAGGGTCAACTCTGTGCAGAAATACTTAAATCCTCGGGGGAGACTTATATGTCACCACGAAGAGGATACCAACGTGGGAAAGGTAAACGTAAAAAGAAATGGGAGAGCCCTTACGGATGAAGATTAGCAGGATTGACCTTATAGGTTTGAATGGCGCAACAGCTGAACATTACGAAGTTGTTGACAAACAGAAAGAAACGTGTATACTTACAGAAAATCAAAAAGAGGAGGCCCAAATGAATTTATTACAAAAAGCTCTACTGAAGATTGCTAAGTTCTGTGTAAACCGATTAGATAACTATGAGGTTTCGTACATCACAGATGAAGCAATGGGTGAGCTGGAAGACCGCGCCGAAGACATTATCCGTTCATACAATTATGGACCTAAATACGTCAATGTGATCTACGAACAGTTAGGAATCACAAGTTATCAAATTAAAGACACTGATCGATTGGTTGAAGACCTAGGTGCTGACAGCCTAGATTTGATCGAGGTGATTATGGCTCTAGAGGAAGAGTACGGAATTGAAATCCCTCATGGATTTGAAGAGAACATGATGGGTGCCACCGTTGCGGATGTAGCTCGTATTGTTGAAGGCCTAGGAGGTGAAGAATGATGGGGAGATGTACACAACTAGCTTGGAAGATTGCGGTTGATTCTCATGGTGATCAGATGTATGGGACTAAGCCCTATGTCCACCACCTACTTCAAGTGTTTGAAGGAATTAAGCGAAGCGCGAAAGCTTACAACCCTGCAGGTGTTATCTTAGATGAGGTTTGTGCTGTAGCCATCCTTCACGATGTTTTAGAGGATACCGATATGACAGCGGATAAGTTAGTCATTGCTGGATTACCGGGAAACGTAGTGAGTTCAATCATCACCTTGACAAAATACAAGGATGAGAGTTATGATAGGTATATCTCAGGTATCAAGAAAGATACTATGGCTCTTATGGTCAAACGTGAGGACACTATGAAGAACCTTACTCAAAGCCAGAAAGAAGGTAACAACAAGCGAATCATTAAGTATTCCAACCAATTGAAACTACTGTACGAGGTGTAATTTGGATCTAAAACGTATCAATGACCATTACAACACAATTGCCAGTAAGGTCGCTGGCAGTACATCCCGCTCACAAGCGGAAAATAAATTACAGAACCACGTACACAAGCATGACCTGCCAGATATCTTTCGTGTTGTTCACAAAGGTAATGGATTCGAGGTTAGCGTTGATACGGAGTTCCAACGAGGAGTGGAGAGGTTGAAAGGGTAATGGAAGTTATAGCTTTACTTTTAGTATTGGCCATACCAATAGGTATACCCATCGCATTTGCCATCTTGTGTGAGAGAGATAGGATGGCTAACTCACCAAAATCCCCTGAGGAGCCAAGGGAGATATTTCTACCACCAACATCTTTCAGAAAAGATATAGGTGAACCGATCTATTTCCTAGGTGAGAGAATTACCGAAGAGATTGAACTCTTCGAGTGGGCAACTAGAGAGTTGGATAATTGGGGTTACTCGTTGATAGATCACATGAGTAGATCGTCAAGTGCCATCTTTAAGCGGAACCATACAATGCACATGAGCCGCCATTGGTTTTTGGAATTCAAGGATATACCTTTTGGTTTTAATTGGTTTATCCAGAGAGATAATTCTCGTTACAATGATGGAGCGGAATATACCTGTAATGGACTAACAGCTGATGAGGCTGAGTACCTTTACACCAAGTTCGAGGAATTGAAATCAGTTGAGGGTAATTTCGCTATGGCACGATCTCGGAGAACCCACAGGCTCAAGATTAATAAGTCTTATGGGCTAGAGGATCCTGATGGAGCTTGGTGATATACTTTACGTGATTATACTTATGAGTTTAATGTTAATAATTTTTACGAACCCAGATCAATGGTAGATTATAAAGAACCACCTTGGAATTTAAAAACTGAGGGAAGTACAACAACATTCGGAGCCCCTAGGTTTGCTTATTGCTTTTCCTACAAAGGGACTCGTTTCTGCAGCGAACTAACGTGGCACACTGAGTCGTTGGCCTTGTCTGCAGGTGAGAGGATTATTAAGGAGAAATTTGATGAAGGTGGGGACTAAGGTTACTTACCGGGTGTTCAGATCTTACCTTAAGATCAAGAAAATTGAACAAGATAAAGCTCTCTTAGAGCCAGATACGTTAGACCCACTGGAGGAATTCCTTAAGAAGCCTTTCTGGGCTAAACTGGATACTCTTAACATATACAAGAGGGCACAACGGAAGAGGAAAGTAATATGATTGTTAAAGGTGTACAAAAGGCTGAGGTTGAGGTCTCTGTTAATGTGAGAGAATTTCTCGATGCTTTAAGTCACAAGCTCGTAGGGGTGTCCCTAAACGCCCTTCAGGTAAACGAGGAGGGGAAGCTTCAAAAGGAAGAATTATCTAATTACCACAGGGGTGAGTACGATTGGGTTGATTGTGAATATCAAAACCCTACCCGTATTCGTAGGGTTAAACTCTTACAGGATCTTTATGAGGAGGCCAAGGATGCAGGGCTTAAGTAAGGGGGTAAAGGTCGCAGATGTAGTGGATATCTATGCACTATCTGCACCAAAGAATGAGCGCGAGACTGAGATCCGACGTTACTACGAAGATCGTCTTGTAGCCGAGAGTAATACTAAAGGGTGCGGGTGGTATGGATCCAATGGATCAGTCGGTAAGGTTCAAGCTTTAAAGTTGACATCTGTAGACGGTAGTGTACAATACTTTCTGATGAGTGATGAAGTGGACATTAATATTGAAAAGCACACACCGGAGGATGTTGAGAGGCTCGCAAGAGAAGAAAAACGCAAAGCTCTTAGGAAGTTAACTCCTCAAGATATCGAGGCCCTAGGTCTTGATGCTCTAGAGGATGAATTAAAACAGGAGATTTAAAAAATGAGGATGAGAGGGAAGCTCCCTATCTTCAGTTACAGGGACACGTTCAGCCTTGACTCTACCCTAGCACCAATCATAGCTGCAGGGTTAAGGAAGTTCAAGGATACCATCTCCAGCACTGAGTGGGGAGGCTATCCCAACGGGTTCGATACTGAGGAAGAGTGGCACGAAGTACTGGATAAGATGATCTGGTCTTTCGAGAATGCCGACTTTGAGATTGGTCTTCCACCTGAATATTGGGAAGAGACTAAGGGTATGAGTCTCGTGGATACACTTAACCGGGGTAAGACACCTAACCAAAAAGCTATCTGGGATGAGTACATGAAGAACTGTGAAGCTCATCAAGAGAGACTGGTGGAGGGGTTTGACCTGTTCGCTAAACACTTCCAGAGCTTGTGGTGGTAGGATGAAGACAATCATAGCTGGTGGTAGAGACTACTACCTAACAGAAAGTGATATAAGCAAGCTCGATACCTTACACATCACCGAGGTGGTTGAGGGAGGTGCTCCGGGAGTTGATAGATGTGCATTCCGATATGCACACAAGAAAGGACTGAAGTGCACAACCTTCAATGCTATGTGGCAAGAGGAAGGGAGAGCTGCAGGGCCTCTCCGAAACAGGAAGATGGCAAACTACGCAGAGGCTGTTGTGCTATTCCCGGGAGGAAGGGGCACACAGTCGATGTACAACGAAGCCGTTAAGGCTGGATTAAAGATTTACGATTACAGACAAACAACAGAGGAGAAGTAAATATGTTAAACACTTACGTACTACACGCAAACAATCAGGTTGCTCACAAACAATGTGGCTCAGCAACATTCCGTATGGTAGTTGGCCCAGACAACACCATGTCTATGTCTATGGCGGTATGCTCTAAGAACGATCAATTCTCACGTAAACTTGGTCGTGGCATTTCAGCTGATCGATTAACATTCGGTAAGGAAGTTGTTAAGGGTTATTACCACCCATCTCTAGCTATGCGATTCAACGTAGAGCTGGCACTTATGGACTTCCTAAAGGCCAATGAGGATAGTAAGAACACACCTGAGTATCGCTTAGTTGAAAAAGCTAAGCTGGCACTTGACGGTTACACAACTTACACCTAATATCAGGCCCTTCGGGGCCTTTTCTGTATGGAGATCCAGAAATGGGAATAGATATTGAGGGCGGCATGATTGTAGGTGCCGAGGGGCATGAGATCAATAAGCCAGATGGGGGGGGATCACCTAGAGCCCCTGTGTGTGAACTACAGGAATACATACAGAAGTTTTAAAGATACCACTGTGACCTTGACAAACTGCAAGGTTAAGTATTATGATGGTAGCATACGTAAGAAATACGGAGGGAGACCACAGTGAAATGGCTTAAGAAACTACTCAACATCCACGATTGTGAGTTCGAGGACTACAAACCAATGGAGCCCATTGGCATTACCATGGGGTGGAGCATGAAGCCCACCGTTGAGTACAAATCCTTCGAGAGATGTAAGCATTGCCACAAAGAAAAGGTGAAGACAGGATGGATCTTCCATAAAGACCATACCCTCCACCCAGAGAACTATGACGAAGAGGGCAAACCTCTAAGCAAATTTAAACCGACTAAGTAGGAGGCACCATGAGCGATGACTCAGAGTACAATGATGGATATCACCAAGGGTGTGAAGATACCTCTCAGGAATACAAAGGGATTGTATCTAGCATCCTAGATGATCAAATAAAAGATATTGAGCTTAAAATAGATGAGCTAAAAGTGTCGGCTTATCACCTTACTCAAGTTAAGAACCAAATACTAGGGAGCATGGAATGAACTTCAAAGAAGCAATACGTGAATGGTTTGATGATAAGCGATTTCCTATTAGGACAGAGCCTATCCTCAACCTGATACACCAGTGCTTTGAGGAACTGACCAGTAAGCGTAAAGTATGGATGATCACTACTACAGTTAACGATTACAATCAATATGGTGAGTATATCGGAGCTATATACATAACAAAGCCAACCTTTAGTGAGATTAAGTCACTAAATATCTTCACGTCTAGGTATGATCTGGATGACTGTATTAGTAAGCTACTGGAGGAGGGTGAAGTTATGCGGGGAGATACCACTTACTACCTAGATGAAGTAGAACAAGGAGAATCACTATGACAGAACAAACACACAAACAAGAATTAACCATCACCGTGGATGTACCTAAGGGGTACAAGGCTGTTGATTATCGAGCACCTAGAGAGGGAGAGCTATACCTCACTGGTTGTGGGCGTGCACACACAGCATCTGATGACTATAGGAGCACCCGTTTCCCCATCCTTAAGAAGGAGATATCCCGAACCATCACTATCCCCGAGATAGAGATCAAGGTTGAAGATGCTCAGATATTATACCATCTAATCAACCTATCCTTTAATGATAAACAGCGAGTTCTCTCCAATTACGGTGTGGATATCACAGGGGTATATACTACCGGAGGGATCTACAAAACTGTGGGCGAGAGGTTAAGCCGCATTCTGGAAGAATCCTACGGGATCGATTTGGCCTGCGGAGGAAACGCTCGGACTAGAATCCTCACAATAGAGGAATTGGAGAACTCTAATGATTGAACACGGAAAGGAAGCACTAGAGTCTGCCCTAGCCACAGAGTCAAACATCAAGTTTAGACGTGACCTATTGGATATCCAGAACTCCCCTGACCTGATAGAAAAGGCTGAGTTCTACCTATCCAACTATCAACTAGCTCTATCAAGTGCCTTCAGCATCTACTACACTACTGAAGGTGATAAGGCTAGGAAGTCTAGGATACTCCTGAACCGAGTCCATGTTATCTCTGTCCTAGAGGCTATACTCGAAGAAGCTAAACGACCATACAAAGACCCAGAATTTGGGTGCCTAGCACCATAACCAAGAGGAGAACCAAATGACAGAACATGATGTAACCCAAGACACAATAGGTCTAGGTGAGCCGGGTGTACCTCCAAACCTCTATAATGCATTGCTTAAGGAGAATGAAGCACTAGAGTTGGGTCTACTAGGTCTCACTCGGATCCTCGCGCAGGTTGGCTTTATCATTGCTACCAAAGAGATCAAGGATGAGGATGATGAAGCTATACTTAAGCTTATCAACGAGGGAGGCAAGGAGGTAAAAGAGCAACTCATTAGTTTCCAAGCCGAATGTGATAAACTTCGAGGTAAGACTGAGTAGCCCTGTGAGGCTCCCTGAGGGCCTCTCTACTCACCCACACAATCACCTTACCCAAACCTTAAAACCTCTCCTGTAGCCATACAGGCCCACCTAGCGCCATCCCCGCACCTATACCTACCAAAATATCCCACCAACAAGTATAAATACTGTAAAGAAATAACCCATATTAGCATCCCCTTAATTTAGCAACCCCTAATTCACTACACCCTAATGTTCATCAACCATACAGGTCATTTCCTGTCCGATATTCCCCCACCAATTTCAGACCCTTCTGTACCCATCTAATAGTAAATTCCATAATTAAATACCGTAAAGGGCCTGAGAGGCTCTGTACGTCCCTCTACGAGGTGTTCATACCTCTAGGAGTCCCAATACATCAACCCTGTAGAAAATATCCATAGGAGTCCCTGTGGGGCTTCTGTGCGTTTGTGGGAAAATATCTGTGTGGGTGGACTTAAAGGGCCATACCGATTTGTGTTTTCCTGTAAAGTTGCTCCCGAGGTGCTTAACACAGCGCCTGCCACCCATCTGTCAAGCGAATAATCTCAAAATATCCATAAAGTATAACAACCCTCTAGCCTTAGAACCACGGGGCATAACGGCAATAAGTGTGCCAATAATTAGGGTACGTACTTCCGATAATTAATATTATCGGAAATTGGTAGAGACTTTTTAGGAATAAGTACAATAATCGTTATAACTCATAGGTTTATGCTAATGATTATCACTATCAGGGAAAATAATTAAGAAAAGGCTTGACAAAGAGAATTCGATGTGTTTAACCCGAAGGGTAACAGAAAGGGTAACCCCAAGGGTAACACAAAGGGTACACAAGGGGGAATAACACAAAGCCCTCGACCATTGGCATGGTCTCGGTCTATGCCCTGTGTGTATGTATAGTTATACCTTAAGGTGATGCTGAAGGGTCATGCTAGCAGGGCCTAGGCTTATGATAATAAGCCGTTAAGATAAGCACCCACCATATAAGGCCCTTTCATGTAAGCGCCTATTGTAAGTGTCTTATGGTAGGTGTATTGAGTAGGGTTATTTATTTGATTAGGGCTTGACACTAAAGGCCCCAACCCGTAAGCTAGTCACTGTAAGATAGGGAAGGTAGGCTCATACTGTAGGGTTAGACTGTAACGTATAAGTAATACTTTATTGATTATAGCATGGAATTATATAAAAGTCAATGATAATAACAACCATTATCATTAGCATTTTCTTCCAAACCACTACACCAAGCCTTAACAGTTGTCAATACCTAAATGTTTATACAGTACCGTTGTTTAAGCTCCTGTAAGGCGCTCTGAGAGGTGTTTGGGACTACCCCCTTGTAATGGTATTCCTTAAGGGAGAACTCCCTACAGACCTTTAGTATTCATACATAGGGGCAGTGTACCCCCAAAAAATGTACACATCAGCTTTATAGCTCTCTTGCTCTAGTAGGTTTAGCACCTTCAGTACGCAATACTTTTCTAGAGCTTCTTCATAATCTACTTTTGCAGTGTATCCCCTACTTTCTAGTTGCTTTTTAATTTCTAGTAGTAGGGTGGTCGCTTGCTCTTGGTTTTGATCTCCTGCTTGCTTGAAGGTCATTAGAAAAGCTTTTAAATCTTGTTCTTCCATGTTTTCGCCCTTGGTTGTTTTCTTAACTGTATGACTAACATTATACAGACAAAAACCACAAAGTAAACATTTTGTTTAAATTAAATCATACCTAGAGCAAGGGCAGCACCTAGGGCGCTTATTACCATTCCAGCTATAAAGAAAAGGGTTATAAGCAGTATTAAGACTGAGTGTTTCATAGTGGGCTATTCGTCGTGATACCTTGGTAAATGGTAACATTCAATAATGTGATGCTCTCCTCTTTCATCCATAACCAAGTAAACGTCAGCATGGTCTCTAAAACCTGTATAAACCACAGTATCCAATTCCTCAGGCTCTATGAAGATTACCCCACCAATATTGAGAGATACTTGGTCTGTCTCTTTGTCATAGAACCATTCGTCGTGACCATCAAAGCCATAAACCTCTACGGTGTCTATGCTTATTCCATTTAGGGGTATTCCCTCTTCTTCCTCATATTCTGTACCTACAGAGCACTCGTCTATTAGTTCAGATAGGGAAAGTCTAGTTTCTTGCTTTGGGGTGTAAACCTTGACATGTTTCCCTTTTGATTCATCCCAAAAATGGGCTAATGTGTTAGTGCTTATTACTAGGGTAATCAATGCTAGTGATTTCATGGTGTTTCCTTCAGAATTCTAGGTTTAGTGGTACATGGAAGCTCACACCGACTAGAGACTTAGGGATGTACATAAAACGGGTGCTTAAGTAGGTGCTTACGGGTACAGTGTAGGACAAATGGGGGAAGGCTAGTATTCTTTCATGGTTATATTTTACGTACCCAGTGGCTAGGGCTAGGCCTGCCTTAAGTTCACCATATTTACTTTTATGGAGTCCATATTCTTTACCTAGGTAGAATGACTCCTCGCATACTGTGTTTTTATACCTTCCGAATGAGTACCCATTGTAAGTGACGCCTATTAGGTTGTGGGTCTCGTTGAAGCAATCATCTCCTATTTCTTCTTTTACATAACTTCTATGACCTGACCATAAGCCTAGGTCAATTCCAAACCCCTCTAATTCATAAGATAGGGATGGTAGTGAGAATAGTGAAGCTAGAACAAATAGGTAGTATTTCATTATTGCTTACCTTTGTTTAAGTGTCTGTATAGAAGTTCGCCTAAAAAACAACCTAATCCGAAAACTATCAGCGCCAATGCTAATACTACTGAGACTAAGGCCATGTTTAATTCCTCTTATTGGAATACTGCCAATGCAGCGAATCCAGCAAAGCTAAAAGAGATAATTTCACCAATGATTAGTAATTCCATGGTATCTACTCCCTTAAGCTGCTAGGCAAAGTGCACAAGTAACGATCACTGGAAGGTAGATGAATTTGAAAGCGAATGAAGTGGCCATGTGGGCGATTCCTTTTGTTTGTTGAATGTCTATAATTCAATAATAAAGCATCCTACTTTAAAGTCAAACATTTTGTTTAATATTATTATGATTTTTTAAGGTTTATTTGGAACTTCTCTAATGTCTCCAATTCTTTAGGGCTTACTGTCATAATGTGGCCATTTACTAGGGCTATCCAGTAGCACCTATCAATCAATCCTTTGACTCTTTGGCAGATATTGGAGGTGTACCCCAAATCCTTACCAAAATTGGTCACTTTCCCATGTCCTTGGTAATTCTTGTTAAGGTAAGCCTGTACCCTCATTAGTCGAATCATATTTAATACCTCAAATAAAAAAGGGGCTGGTAGTTGTCAGGGAGAGAACCAGCCCCTAAGTAATGGCCCACATGGCCAAACCTTAAAATTTATTTAAACTTAATACGGTCTTTATTAGCTTCGATTGTTTTAGGCCCAATGCGGTAAACCTTATCAAAATCCTCAAAAGTTTTAAAAGGACCATTCTTTTCACGGTATTGCACGATTGCCTTAGCAGTCTTAGGGCCAATACGCTCTAGTGTGTCTAATTGCTCAACCGTTGCCGTGTTTACATTTACTGGGCCATCCTCAGCAAATACAGGGTTAAAGATTAGGCTTGATAGCACAAGCACAAGGCCAGAAAGTAATACATTAAGTTTTTTCATGGTTTAGTTTCCTATTTTGGTTTGAATTGGGCCAGTTTCCCGCCCCGTCACTTTCAATATAGGACACCCCAAAGTTAAAGCAAGTAAATTTGTTTAAATTTTTAAAATTATTTATCAATTAGCTTTGTCACTAGCTCTGTATGCTCAAAAGCTAGTTCTCCCGTGAGCTTATGCATATTACTGTTAGGGGTTAATAACACTAGCGTGCATAGCCAATCGGTGCCCTGAGAGTTAGGCCCTAGGTTCTTGGTCAATTCCCTACAGTATTTTTCGTTGTACTCAGGCTCTATTGAGTTAGTCCTATGGAATCCAAACAGGCTAGTTCTATACGCTTCCCTTTCTTTAAAGTTTGTGTATATCACTAGGCAGCTAGAAAGGCATTGACCCTCAGGGGCAACCCTTACAGGTAGACCAGTATTAGAGAGTAGTTCAGCTATTCGCCTAGCCTCGTTTATTGACCCTCCTATTGAGTCTATTTGTATTACATCTATTTCACTGGTTAGGCCCTTCTCTAACTTATCCTTAATCCTCTTATATGTTCCTTTCTTTATTTCACCTATGGGGATATTAAGAATGTTGCCATTCCCTCTAAAGTCTGGCTCTAATTTCTCAGGTGTGAAGTAAGGAACTTTAAACCGACCCCCTTTATATTCAGGGAAAGGATTAACTATTATCACCCCAACGAATAGAGCCGCTAGTAAGTTCTCTAAGGTCTCGTTCATCTGGTACTGCCTCTAATTTCCGAACCCTTTAATGATAGCCTATTAGCCTATATTGACTAAAAATTAAGCAAAATGACAAGGGATTGACATTAATTAGCGCCCTATGACTAAAGTCAGATAAAAATACATAAAAAGTGTCAAAAAGGTGTTGCAAGTTAGAACGAGCCACTTTATAGTTACAAACAACAAAACGGAATAAGGAACTAATCCAAGCAATACGGAAATTATAAGAAGTACGGAAGCGGTCTAGCCCAATCGATAAACTAATTAAGAACAAATACCAAATAAAAATAGTTCGCAGTTAGTTTTAATTTCCAAACTTAAAAACGCTTATCAATTAGCTTTGTGTTTCAAGAATGCGAATGACTATCATTTATCTTTCTAGATGCAAACGCTTCTCACTCAGGAACCATTCCTGATCCTGTATAAAAACGGAAGTCAAACTCTCAGATGAAAAAGTCAATTGGGTTCGAAAATTTACGTCAACTTTTCAAATGAAAAAGCCAATTGGGTTCAAAAATTCTCAAATGTTAAAACCACCCATCTGGTTATTATAGATGAGCAAGAGCCTCCATTATTGCTTTCCCTTCTGCCACTCTTCCACCGTATCTATAATAAGGTGATTTGGTGGGGTGTCAAGCTTTAAAGGTAGATAATCTCTTGATTATATTCAATTGTTCTAGTTATAGGATTATATAGGAAATTGCTTGTTAGTGGGTTGGTGCCTAGTTCAGTCTCTATACATCCGTATAGGTCAGAAAATTCTAGCAAGGGCTCTAATAGCTTATCATGCTTAGGCCTCCAAAACATATTCCTTTCCCTATCATTACATAGTAAGGTGAAAAAGTCCACACCTTCGGATATAAAGGTAAATGTGCCCATTCCGCTAACGTACTCTAGGCGTCTCTTGGGGAACCTTCCAGCCCAGTACTTAAAGACATCTAGTAGGGCACTGTCTAATTGCCTCATTATGTCCTTGTGTAGCCTCTCATTCTGGGCTTTGATATTCTGTAGGATTGCTTCCTTCATAGTGCACCCCCTAGGCAAGCTGAAGAGATAAGGCCCCTAAATGAATCGGTTTGGCCATAGCCTGACCATGCTAGAAGGTGCTCTTTAATGTTTCTCCCTGTCTGGTCTACAATGATTAAACCTTGTGTTGTATTGCGTACAGCTAGGAAGGCATGACCTTTGCGGTTAAGTACATGTTCAATTCCCTGTTTTCTAGCCTTCACAATAGCTTTAAGAAGGTTAGCCTTAACGGTTCTGTTCATGTGGGAGCGGTTGAAAGCAAAAGCCATGATTTTAGTCCTTTGTTGGTTTGTTTAGCTTATGGGGTAATGATAAAGGCCCACTAGGGGCCTGTCAATAGTTTATTTTAGATTTTGTTTAAATCTTCTAGGTCTAATTCAATGCATATATGTGTGGTGCTTGCCTCTACCCACTTATCAGTGCAACGCATACCACGGGGTAAGGTGTGCTCTAGCTTCCGTACAAGGTGTTTGTACTTATAGCTAATGGGTTGGCCTGCCATTTGCTTGATGGCGCGCTTACGTTGTCTAGAGTACTCAGCAAAAGGGTTATATTGCCCCCTGTGAAGGTGTAGGTGCAATAAGTGGGTTTGAGAGGCTTTTGATTGTTTCATGCTCATAATAGGAACCATCAACTAATTGGACTTTATGTTTAAGAGGGGGTAATAATAAAGGCCCCTTCGGGCCTTGTCAAGGGTTTATCTCCCTTAACCTAAAACTAGGGCGCGGGTCGTTTAACTTCCATCCTGAATTATTACCGCCAACTTTAAACAAGGCCCTTTTGGGGGCTGCATTAATCATTTGGTACTTACTGCGCCCTATAACCCCTTTGTGGGACTCAATCCCAAGCGCTACCCCGTGATCGATATAGACAATAGTATAGGTAGTCTCGTTAAAACTTCCTACATTATTTGCATAAATACGCCCAACCTCTAAATCCCTAGCCGTATCAAATTGGGAATAATATTCCTCAAATGTGCACAAGCCGTCTAGTGCGTTACTATAAGTGAACCGCATTTTAGAAATCCTCTATATTGAGGGCACTGTATGACAATTGGTAGCAAGTGCCTTGTGAATCGTCTAGGTCGTTGGTCTCTGAATGGCCTATATTTTGATAGTCATTAGGGACTAAAGAACTAGCGCCCTCTTTGCTTAGGGCCTTTTCGTACTCCTGCCATGTTTCCACCTCTTTAGGCGTTAACTGACTGGTGTTACCGTCAAAGATTGCATTTAGGTATTTTTTAGGGACTACACGTTTTAGAATTGCCATGGCTCTATTATCCTCTGTGATTCACGTCACAATTATTTTCATTCCACTCATAAGTGGATTTTGGGGTTTGGGTTGGTTTGTTAGCTTTGCGGTCTCTAGCTCGCTTTAGGGCGGCTTCTTGACGTTTGGTAGCTTTTGATTTGAAAATGCACATTGTTTGGTTCTCGTTGGTTCGTTTCAAAGTATGTACACATAATAAAGGCCCACTAGGGGCCTGTCAATAGATTATTTAAAATAATTTAACTATTTTATTTTTCATATCTTCCCCTAAGTGGGTTAGTCCGTAGGAGCCATTAGAGGCCTTTCTTTCAATATAGCCTCGACTCTCAAGAAGTGCCGCCCCTGTCTTGCTATGTATACCGAAGGCTTTTTCTGGGGCAAGGATGCAGGCTATACCACGGTAGCCGTAATCAGTGGCGAATTCTGAAGCAGTTAGGCGCTTTTCATTGCCCTTTTCTGGTTTTATATCACTTATGGGTGTCTGTCCCTCATCATCTACAATTTGTTCAAGGGTAATAAAACCCCTGTTAGTGACTACACCAGCACAAACACCAGTTAAACTAAAACATGATTTCATGGTGTCGATAACCTCTAAGAGGTCAAAGGCCCCTGTAGTGTTTCCCCCTTCGTCAGTCACACAGTCCACAGTTGAAGGGGTAGTGTATACCGCATTTTCCTCTAGGGCTTCGTTATAGGTGCCATAGTCGCCAGTGTTAAACATTGAAATGTTGTAATAGGTGCTCATGGTTTACCCTCCTACAGGTAACGGTTTTGTTTGTTCTTACGGTTATCACGGAAAAGCTTAGCAGCTTTACGTTGTTTCTTGCTCAAGTTTTTATGATTATTTGGATTATAATCTTCGTTCTCAATTTCTACAGTGTTTAAGTTTTGAGCGTTTTTCATATAGTCACCTTTTTGGTTAGTGGTTTGTTTAGTGTGTTGTTATTTTAAGGAAGTTATCCTCAAGTGTTAACACTTTACCGTTATTTAATTCTAGTGTTTTTGCTTTTGATTGCTTCATAAGAGAAGCAACCCGAAAGACTGCGCCCAGTAGGTTATCAGTGTCAACGCCTTGACAATCTAGGTCAAAAACTGCCGTTTCCATTAGGCCCTTGGCGGTCTCTAGCTCGATCTTGGCGCACTCTAAAGAGTACGCCTTTTCGGCTTCTTTTTGGGCTTTTCTTTTACCGAAACCAAACATTATGCCGCCGCCTTATATTCATCTTCGCTTACTTCATAGCTAAGGCAATCAAAAGCAGCCTTTTGGATGCAGTGGTCTAGGGTAATGGATTGGCCACATGCTTGGCGTCCCCAATACTCATTATTTAGTGTCACTTCGTCTTTCAACCAGTACACAATGTCAGGGCATAGGAACCACTGATAAACCTCTGGGTAATGCTCATAACAATCTAGACTTTCTAACTCGTCAATAATGTCCTGCACCTCTTGGCGCTCATCATATAATTCGTCTGAAACTTCAGATAAAAATTCTTCGTAGTCCTCTATATATGTAGAGAAATCAATAGGGCCAGCCTTGCGGCGTTCTTCGTAAGACTCGACCCATAACTGGTGCAAATCGTCCTCATTATCAGGGTCAGGCATAGAGTCAAGTTTTTCTTGATACTCTTCTATTTTCTCGTCTCTTTCTTCCTCTGTTAGTTGGAAGTGCTCACCCTCTAGCTCAATTTCACCCCAGCTTTCATCTAGCCCACAATCTTCACGGGTAAAAGGTGCATCCTGCCCATGCTCTGTGTGTTCCATGCTTAAGATAAATTCAACCTCTGTGGTCATGTTGTAGCATTGGCGGGTTCTTACAAATTCATCGGCTATTTCTTGACGTTGGGAGCCATTTAGCTTATCGAAAGATTCAACATAAAGAACTGGCTTATTTGGTAGGTTGATTTTAAACATTTTGTTTACCTTTTAGGCTTTGCTTTGAATGTGTTTGTATTGTGGCCCCTTAGTTGGGGCCTGTCAAGGGTTTATTTTAAATTATTTTTCAATTTCTAAATGATCCCATTGCTCAGGGCAGCCTTTTATATTATCCCAACTAGATTGGTAATCATACTCATTTTCTAAGATTTTGTAGATATGTTTCATAAATTCTTTACAAGCAATAATCCAAAGGGATTCTGTAAAGTTCTCACTAACCCAACCGTAGGTATTTCTTGAGTCTTCAAAATCAAACACAGTACAATTTTCATGTTGATAGTGCCCTGAATGTGACACTTTAAAAGTAATTGAGTAGAAATCTTGTTGGCTTAATCGTTGTAATCGTTCCGCTAGTTGGTGCAATTCCTCCCATTCTGGGTACTCTTTTTTGATGCTAGCTAGTGCCCCCTTTTTGTACACGTAATTACCTGTAAAGTGTGCCCCGTCCCCTTGCGACCAAAAACCAGAAAAGTTTATATTAACTTTTGAGAATCCTATACGCTCTAAAGCCTCTTTTATATTTTCAATAGTGCACCAGTACCAATCCTCAGTAAGAGCGAATTTTTCTTGATTGGCTTCAAAGTATGCTTTTTGTTCTGATTTTGATAATTCAGAGAATTTATAAAAAGTGCGAGTGAGTGGCATAGCGGCCCCCTTTGGGCTTTGTGGTTAAGATGGTGATAAGTCTACATGATAGGGTTTAACTGTCAATACTTTTACAAAGTATTTTAAAATAATTTATAAACCAATTAGCCATATATAGAAGGAAGACTTTAATAAAAATAATTTCAGAAAGTACTTGCATTGTGTGGTGGCCCATGTACAATGGGAACCATAGAGGAAACGAGCGGGAACACAGAAACCGGAGTACAAGGGTCAACCCTGCCTGTCGTTCTGGTTCTATAGGGAGAGTGATGCCAAGATCTGAAATGAAAATGCTAGACCGTTTCAAAAATTTTAACGTCAAAGTTTGAAATGAAAATGCTAGACCGTTTCAAAAATTTTAACGTCAAAGTTTGAAATGAAAATGCTAGACCGTTTCAAAAATTTTAACGTCAAAGTTTGAAATGAAAATGCTAGACCATTTCAAAAATTTTAACGTCAAAGTTTGAAATGAAAATGCTAGACCATTTCAAAAATCTAAGAGCTATTGCAACGGAAACCACGAAGGGGTGCTGTAAAACCCTGTATTTATAGGCTTTTCTCGTGATTGCCACTCTCTAAGCTTAGCAATAATGTACAGACGGTAACCATTAATCGATAGCTTTTGTTTGTACTCATCGGGCATAGCCTGTGGTGGCTGTATAAACCATTTGTCTGGGATATTCAATGGAGACTGACTAAGAATGTCAAGAACAGTCGTAGCCGTCTTGTGGTGCTTTCCTGTAGCTCTGTAAAAATTATCACAAAGTTGTTTGAGGCAAATGTACAGCCAGTCGTAGTGAGCTTTAGAAATTCTAACCCACTTGGCACTGGGGTGATTAGTGTGAGTACTCTTATAGATACCTTCAGGTGCTTTGGATTTATCAAGAACATGGTGAGCTGTGCTAAGTAGTTGTGCATACTCAACAATCATTTTACGGGTGTGGACGATACAATGCTCATTGGCACAGGTGATGGGATTCATACTTGTAAAGAATACGTTCATAGTTACCTCTTGTGATCAGTTGAGAGGATAATACTTTATCATTACGTTTCTGTCAAGCACGAAGTGAGGTAACGAGAAACGAAAAAGCCCCGAAGGATTTCTCCAACGGGGCTAACGATTACTTAAGCTTATGCCTCTCTATCATCCTGTGCAACCTAATAACTGTTGATCTACGGGGGGAGTTTATAACTCTCATCGTAGTGCCCTCCATAGCTGCACGGATAGTTGCCAGTCCATACCTTTTCATCACCTACCATATATGAGCAAGGCCCTGTATTAGAGACCTTCCCAGTTTTCATAGCCCTTCGAAGCCTCTTGTCCCACTCATAACTTGTGTGTCCAAGCCTAATCCAACATCCGGGATCAAGGAGTGGCCCGATAAAGGCTAGAATAGCAGTAATTATGTCATATCTGCACATACATACCTCCTAACGTCAAAAGCGGGGATGAAAATCCCCGCCCGTTTCAAAATTTTACTACTTAATTTTGGTGTCCATTCGATACTCAAGGTCAACTTCTTGAGCGTTAGGTGTGTGAGCATCCTTATCATTGATATGGGTTTTCACTGCCTTGCTGAACTTGGTTAGAGCTTTCTGACCATCACGAAGTAGACGAGCCATAACTACTGAACCTACAACACCGATCACTGTTAGTACAAGCATTGGTGCTAGAGAGATTAACTTCAGCACTCCACAACCTGCAAGGAGCAGTATAATCAGAAGGAATGCGGCTGACACCTCACCCATTTGGTTGTATACCTTAAAGTCTTCATCTTTAAATTGACTATTATCAGCAAAGGCTTGAGCTTTCTTTTTAGAAAAGAACATAGCGGCTCCATCCTCAGTCCAACACCTACGGTCATCAGGCGTTAGGTAGACTTTATCTCCTTCCCTATCGATTCCACGAACCGAATAAACACGTAGTAAGTTGAGCAGTAAAATTGGGAAAGAGCTTTCACCACGGTCAATGTAGTACCACAATGCCCATAGTAAACGGTTACCAGCGGCGGTTAACACAACTAGAGCTGATCCTAACATCGCAACGTTCAGTAGCATGTCAGTAATTGCTGAGTCAATACCTAAGTTCATCTTTTATCCCCTCTGTTGTTAAAAGATGGGGCTATATTACCCCACCGATTTTAGTTTGTCAACTATTTTCCTGAAGAAATTGTCACAGAAGATTTACCTGCTTTAATTGCACGATTGGTCTTGTAGTTAACATCCACAGGGTAAGGGTATACAGTCACCTTGGTTTCAACGTAGATAGGCTCAATACTACCCATCTCACCTGCACACATCACCCATGTTGCACTGGTATTCTTACTGGCAAAGATACTATTAGGCTCAGCCTGTTCGATTGTGCCCACAGCATATCCATGATTAGCACTCATATACTCACGGGTAACTTTTAAAGGGTTTGTTAAGCTCGTATCGTAAGGGATACCGAAGCCAATGCTCGGGCAATCACCTTCGATTTCACCCGTATTAGAACGCCATACAGAGTGTGTAGCCGCCTTAGAGTTACGGATATTGTACAAACTGATCACCAAATGGCGCTCAAGGCTCCAATTATACGCTGGAACTGGTTGTGATTTAGCCACTTGAGACTGAATTCGGTCTGTTGTTTGGCGATCCTTGGTCTCTTGGCTAACTGTACGCTCCTGACAACCTGCTAGGGCTAGTGTAGACGCTAATACCAATGCTAATAACTTTTTCATGTGTCCTCCTATTGAACTGCGTTTGCTTGAATACGTAGAATACGGATCTGAGAATCAATCTCAGCGGCCTTGTGTGGATTCTGGAACTTCATTTCTTCCAGCTCAGCAATCTGTGCCTGAAAAGTATTAACACGTTGCTTCATCCCCTCTTTGTACTGGAATGAGTTTTCATACACCACTCGCTCCATAACGGTGTTGCCGAACATACCTAGAGCGCTTAGGCCCCAAGTCAGTGCACTTAGTAGGACTACAATACCTACTGCACCTAATAGTAATTTAGCTGAACTCATTTATCCTCCCGTTTGTAACCTAGTTTATAAAGTACCTCGAAGACATCGCCCAATCTGGCCTCAGATTGCAGATTATCAAAGATGTTATCAAGGCTGTCGTGAGTCCAATCATTCAACATCTGATCCACACCCTTCTCTTGGTCTGTACGTGTATCAGCTACACTCAGATTCTCATGAGGGACTGCAAAGGCCTTCCCATCCACTAAGAAAATGTACAGTCCATCACGTATGGCAACAATCTCACTGGTGTAGATTGGGCCATTACCCTCACTGAAGTGCACGGTCTGGCCCACCTTAAAGGTTTTACCAAGGTCGTGCTTTACTTTGTCTGGTAATGTAACTTCATTGTAGCGACTACCCGCTTGGATAGCCCCTGTGTCTTCTTCCCTCTTGGAGAAGATATTATCCCGGTAGAATTCGTTTGCTTTCATTCATCCTCCTAAAAATCAAAGAACCAGTCATTGCTTGGTGGCAGGTTCTTATTCCATTCTTCAGCCTCAGCCAGTGTACGGAACACACGGTTGGTATCATTTTCGTAGGTTTTTACATCCTCACCTTCTGGGCCAACCTGTGGCTGATCTAAAATGCCAGCGTCAGAGAGGTATCGATAGTGTTCTCGATTACAATCGCTAGCTAGTGATACATACGCAATCTTCCAACGACTCTGGTATTCAGTGCTATCAAGTAACCCCCATTCCTCAGTTATTAGATAAGGGGTAGATGTCAGTTTAACCTTCTCTACGTATTTACCGCCGTAGCAGAAGTAAACTACATCTTTTCGTTTCAGATCTTTAAAACCAAGAGGTTTCATTTTGATTGGGAAGTTTAGAATACTCATGTTTGTACCTCTCTGTGTGATTGATAGGGGAATCATGGCACAACCAATCACCCCTGTCAACACTTTTATTCGTAATCCCTTACAGCAATCCCCACTGGGAACTCAGGCATGTTGAATTCCGTCAATACTTGGAACTTAACAGTTAGAGGCTTACCGATGTATTCCTCTTTGTAGTCCCAAACATGTTGACGTGCTTCGTGCGTACCCTTAAGAACGCATGTGAATGTTTTCTTATCAACGTGAGTACTGTCAGGACATGAGCATACAAATACACCTCGACCATCCTTATCCTGAACAACATCAACGATCATGTACTCATCATCCTTGAACTCTTTGTGTTTCAATAGGTCTTGAGATCGGTGATCAAACTTATAGAGGCTGTCCCAGTTACGAACCATAACACCTTCATAGCCTGCAGTTGCGTATTTGCCGTGGTAGTCCATGATGTCTAGCTCACCGTGACCATAGTTAGTCTCAACGTAGTGAAGATAACGACTATCAACCTCATCACAAATGAATTCCATATCATTAATACGCTTAGTAAGGGTAACACCCTCTTCAGCTATATCGAATACATGGAACTCTAAGGTCAGCTTATCTGGTTCTGGCTTCTTAGCCGCACTGATGATGCGATTAAGGTCATGACCATGCAGATAAAGCTCACCATCAAGCTTAGTATACCCGAAAACCTGTGCCACTGCCAGAGCCTCTGAGATGGGCTCCATTAGGTGGTCAGGTACAGGGTAGTACTTTGCCCCTCGGGACTTGAAAACTAAGCCCTCATCCTCATACGTTGCGATACAGCGTACACCATCCAGCTTGGGCTGGATTGCACAGGGGAATTTCACCTTATGTGCATACTTTTCGTAGGGATGAGCAAGCATTGGGTTAAGTAGTGGTTGAATATTGTCAGGATCTTCACAGTAGGACTTATCCTTTTGCTTATTCCACTTCGACTTAGCCTCTAGCTCAGCCTGTTGCTCTGGCGTGGTCTCATTTGATCGACCCACATTCTTAGCCTCAGCTGTTGTAACCCGTTGTTGCTTCTTCCCGTCTACCAGTCCATGGGTGACGTATATATCAGCACCCTCTGTATGGACACTCCATTCTTTTGTTCGACCTTTGGAGTCTAGGCCATATAGTTTTGGTAACTCCATCTATACTATTCCGCTTCTTCCTAGGATATTCATAATCATATCCCATTCTTTAATGATTACAAAGATATAGAGGAATGCACACAGATCTAGAAACCCACCAAGCCCTGATTGATCTAGGTTACGGGTTGTGAACATCGAAATGATCCGTACTACAAAATTACGTGCTCCGAACATAAACATATATGCCAGCCACAATAGGCACCCCCAATAGATAACCACATTATAATAATCACCCATTAGTGGCCCTCCTCATCATTAATGTGCTCAGTAATCTGAGTTTTTAGTTTGGTTACAGCCTTTTTACCATCGAACAATGCTCGAAGTAGGAATGGGAAGGCCACGATACATGCGCCCACAAGAACCACGAAAGGTATTGTGATTGCAATTTTAACAGCTAGGGGAAGTGTACAGCTTAGGATCAATGGTACTGACCATCCCACAAGTAGAGTTGAGCGCTCCACAATCTCATACCCTGACTTATCACGCCTAGCAAATACTAGCTCCGCTTTTGCCTCTTCCATTGTATAGGTACTGCGCCTAGTGGTATCACTCATCCAATAATACCCGTAGAAGCGTGTATTATCTTCAATAACATACTTCCGCTTACCCATGAGTAAAGAACCCAGCTTACTAAAGAATAATTTTGGTAATTTATCTCTTCGATCCGCAAATTTAATGAGACCGGCAAATAATACATCTAGTAGAATGAGTGCGAGAACACCCATAATTGATACAAAAGTTAAAATACCTACATCCATCATAGTCATATTAACTTAACTCCTTATAGTTGAGGCGATCATAGCGACAATCGAACAGTGAGTAGTCCATGTGGTAGATAGTCTCTTCTCCGTCCACACCGAAGACATGAATCTCTGGCTTTGGTGGACTAAGGACATCACCAACTAAACCACATTTCTGGAACTCACGGACATGCCCTGCAACCCTTTTAGCATATGCTCTAGCTGCGGCCCCTGCACCGTTGTAACGTGCCACTAGTGAACGCCATGGTTGATCTTTCTTCTGAACACTCTTAAGCTTCTTAAGTGCTAATTGAATAGCGTAGTGATCATCCATTACTAGATCTCTTGCAATCGTAGCTCGTGCCCTCCATAGATTGGTCTCACCCTCTAACCACATTCCTGTGGTGAGTAGGATTTGAGTCACACCATAACTGCCGCGCACCTTGTATTCTGAACCGTCACCGCGTTCATGGGTTGAGTAGTCATTCGGGTTGTCTCGTACAATATAAGACCCCACAAATGACTCCTCTTTGACAATAGCCGCAAGTGTAAGTCCTAAGTCCTCACTGTAACCAACCTCATAAGCTAGCTTCAGAATGTTTTCCTGCTCAGGTGTGTAAACCCGGCACTCAGTTTCCTTAGCGAAGCTAAAGGTTGTTACCATGGCAAGCATAAGGGCTACGATTGATCTCATCTAATCCTCCTCTTTTGGTTTCTTTTTAGTCTTGATGAAAGAGGCTCCATTATGGCACACAATTTCACGTTTGTCACTAAAAAGTTTAATATGTTCTATCCCTTGGTTCTGATCACATACACGCTTGGCGTTGTAAATGTCACGACCAGAGATTGAAAACTCCTTGTAGTATATGTTAGCACTGATCCACACGAGAGTGGATAGCAAGAAAACACAAAAACCTAACGCTACAGAGTTCTTCATAATACCTCCTTGTTTCATCGATACACTCGTACATAGGTGACAGCCTGAGTAGAACCATCTTTATAAACTCTAAACTCACAGTCCAAGACCTTACCTTCCCAAATCTGAAAGACATACTCTTGAACTGGGCCATCAATTAAACCACCTGTTACTTGTGCTGTTTTAGATCTTTCCTTTACACGCTTCTCAAGTTCGGTGTGGAAAGCACTGATTTGCTCGTTTTCTTCGGTTGTAAACACACTAATCATTCTCACCCTCCTTTAAGCGGGACGCTGTTGGTGTATAGTCAATAAGTTCCTTAGGTAGTTGATGCCACTGGTTATCCTGCATGAACTTAGCTATCTCAGTACGAGCCTTGTTAAAGTCCTCTTCATGGAACAACTCGTTAGTTGAGTTATCCTCACGTTTGATGTACGTGTTGAAGAAGAACTGCCCTAGTCGCTGGCCTGCTCCTACTTGATAATAGCGGTGTACAACTTCATCGATCAACGGCATATTTCCTCCTGTGGTTTTTTACCACCAAACAACATTTTAGTTACTTAAGGGCTATACCTTAAGGTTTGTTTAAATTTAAGTTGGTATTTAGTTTAGTAGATACCAACCCTTATGTCAACACTTAAATGATTAAGCTTATTGATTGCTAAAATGTGAACTTAAAGCTCCTTTAACAATCAGCAAAACCATAGAGTTATTACTTTATAGCATACTTTTCTTAACTTGTCAATACTCTTTGTCGTAAATCGTCAAGAACTTCATTCAATACAGCGTACTGGGAGCCCTGTAAGGACTTAATAATAGAGATCCCAGACTCAGCGTGCTTCATATCAACTGTCCACATAGTAGTAGACACCCCACTGGTTGAATTAAGAGGTGAGATGCTATACTCAACCTCCCCTAGTCCATCTACTGTCATGATAGCTGAGGCATTCATCACGTTTGTCATTTAATTTTCTCCTTGATTATCATTTGCGCCATCTTCATATCGACACGATCACCGTGGTTTTTCTTAAGGTAACCCATTACAGGCCCCATCCCTTTTGATAAATCCTGACCATCAATGATGTTTTCTAACTCACTGATGGTGTAGGTTTTAGGTAAGTACAGCTTGAGGATAGCTAATTCCTTAGACTCATCTAAGCTTAGACCACCCTTAGCATTAGCTGTATCCTCTAGACCTTTAATGAATTTCTTCACAAGAGCTACAGTTGAGTAGTTCTTAGCCTGTTTACTCTTGAGGATGTTATCAGCCTCACCCACTAACGTAGTAAGAAGTGTAGCCTTAACGCTGTCCTTCTCACGACGTGCAACCATACGGTCTTTCTTAATCTGCTCTAATAGCTCCATTTATTTACCTCGCTTTTCTGTTTTGATCATTAACTCCTAAAAGTTATAGCCAGAATACATACAAATTATTTTAAAGTCAACACTTGACGGGAGATTATTTTGTGTGTATAGTACTTCCATCTTAATCGGAAACCATCTAGAGGAGTGTAAGTAGTATGTATATTTATGATATGACAGCGGATAAGTTCTTTATCAATTGTATAACAACCTCATCGAGGGATATTAAGCTTAACTCTCACGGGAAGATCTCCCACTATAAAGCGGCTGAGCTTAAACAAGTGCCACCACCACCAAGGGTACTTGAACACCTCTCTTCCCTTAGTTCCTTTGAAGAGTTCCAACCTTTTCGTAAAGTCGCTGGATGTATAGATGAAGGCTTCAAGGTGTGGAGTCAATGGTTCATTGACAGTCTACGGTTAACAAAAAGCACTGAGCCTGAGTGTGAACGAATTAAAGAATGGTGTGATGCCATCGATATGATTGAGGACATCCTACTTAATACACCGGACAAAGGTGTACAGTTTAAGATGGATGACGTAGAGGCCTTTAATGCTAGCCTTAGTGGTGAGAAAGCTTGGAATGATCCTTATGATCCTGTTCGCCAACAAACCGTTCTCGATGTAACTTGGCATGAAACCCCCGTCGAGGTTAATAATGAGGTTCGAGATCTCTGGGGTGATAGGGAACTAGGTAATGACAACTACATCGCCAAGGTGACAGTTGATGAAGAACTATTCGAGGATTACCCATACATCTGCATGTATTTACTGTCAAAAGGTATTGACAAAGGTACGGATGTTTGGGTACACTTCTGGTGGTAATTATGAACAGTATTCAAGATCAATGGAAAGAGGAGGTTAGCTCTATGAAAATCACAGTTGGCTTAATAGCCTTAATCGTATTCACCGTCTTCGCTGATGACTCTAATGCATTCGGCCTACGGGAGATGGAATTACAGGACTACGCTAATTATCTTGAGCAACCCCTCGTGTGCTCAGGTATTAGTCAAATGGATGAAGATGTAGCCAAGCTATCTAAAGAGATCAACAATGATCTTAAGATGAGGGCCAAGAAAGTAAAAGATAATACCACACCTGTTGAGTACCAGTACGTCATTCGCACAGTGCGTGGTAAGGCCTATAACCGCCTACGTTACTTCTATGAAGATGACCTAGGTAAGTGTAAAGCAATGTACACAGAAACTTTCATTTAACACTTGACTTTTGTATTGAAGTGTGCATATAATAATGAGAACCTTGATGTTAAAGGAGGTGTTATGAGCGGTATGAGCGGTATGGGTGAATGGGATGCAGTGGAATCATTCGTTATGGACTGTGTGAATGATCCATCTATCCTATCAGAAGAAAACATGGTGGAGATGCCTAAAGATATTGAAACCAAAGAACAATTCGATGAGTGGATTGAACATGTAGATTCAGAACTTGAGGAGACTAGAGGATTTGAATGACTGATGCAGATGAACAGGATTACATCTGCATTGAAGCTGAACAAGATACTGAGGTATGGTTGGAGACTGAGTGGGATTACCTAGATGAAATAGGAATCGCAATTCTAAATCCGTCTGGCCATTCAACAGCGTCCTTGACAAGGCAACAATTAGATGTTCTAATCGAAAGGCTCACTGAGTTGAGCAAGAAGAAGAACCCAAAACTAGTGTTACATTAGGAGTCAGCATTGGGCTATGTAAAAGAAGAGTACCAGAAAAAGGTTAAACCAGTGACTCCTAGAGAGACACTAGAAGAGGTTTTAACCTACCCAATCAAAGGTTTCGCTGACCGTGGTATAACAACCAAAACAGCACAACACTTCGGAGTACGTACTAAACTAAGTAGTGCAGATGGAGTGACACCAATAGCTATCTATTTCCCATACACGGAAATACAAGAAGATGGCTCAAGAAAAACAGTAGGCTTTAAGAAAAGAGACCTCACTAAAAATAAGAAAGATCGTGGGTATTTCACCACCATAGGTAATGTGGCCAAGGAATCTGTGGACTTATTCGGTACAGATTGTGGTAACACAACAGGTGGTAAAAAGATCATGATAACGGAGGGAGAATTTGATTCCATGATTGTGTATCAAGTTCTCAAAGAGAAGTATTCTAAATCCAACCCAACGGTAGTATCTATCGGGTTTGGTACGGCTAATGCTGTTGGACATCTAGGTCAGAAGCATGTACAGAAGTTCTTACGTAAATTCAAAGAGACAATCGTAGGGTTTGATAACGATTGTGCTACACCTGAGGAACGTAAGAAGGGAATCATGAAAGGTCAGGAAGCAACCCACGCTGTGTATGGCTTAATGCCAGACATTATGGTGGCACACTTACCTGAGAACCAAGACCCATGCGATATGTTCAAACGTGAAGGTTCAGAGCAGTTGTACTGGGCATTCATGTCACCTAAGAAGTTTACACCTGAAGGTTTCATTCAGTTTAGTGATATCCGTGAGAAGTCAATAGAGTTGCCAACTATTGGGCGACCTTGGCCATGGCCCACTATGACGAAGAAAACCCTAGGTAGGCGTGAAGGTGAGGGGTATTACATCGGTGCTGGTGTTAAGATGGGTTGACTTTGGCCCATGTAAAAGGTATTGAATTCAGGGGACACCTAGAACAGGCAATCCTGAGCGAAATTTAGATTAGTAGGAGGCGGTGTGAGACCCATCCAAATAGAAAACTGTGAGCACTATTCTGTAACTGAGTGCGGTAAAGTCAAAAATACAAACACAGGAAGACAGCTTAAGTACGATCTTTCTAGTGGAGGGTATAGAAGGGTGACCCTGTGGTCATCTGACCAAAGACGTATAAGAATAGCGGTTCATAGGTTAGTAGCTATGACCTATCTGTGCAACCCTGATGGGAAGCCCATGGTTAATCACAAAGATGGCGATAAGCTTAACAACCATAAAAACAACCTTGAGTGGGTTACCTGTAAAGAGAACACTACCCATGCCTTTAAAGAGGGATTACGGAAAGGCCCTAATCGGCTGCCTGATAATGTTGTGATTGGTGTTAAGAAGGATAGAGAGGCGGGTATATTGACAGCCTCCCAAATTCGCCAAAAGTATGGGCTATCTAGAAGCCGGTACAGTGATATAAATAGGTACTATAAAGATCTAATCTGAAGACGTGCAACGACTATCCCGGAAGGGAGTACACCCAAGCGGGTGGAAGCGGTACCCACCGAAAGGTGATGATATAGTCTGATCTGCATGGGGACATGCAGCAGTTCATAAGAGAACGGCTCAGGAATTAGCGACCCTGAGTGAACATAATGAAAAGCACATTCCTCGATCAGTTGTGTGAGTTCATTATCACCAATGAAAGGGACGTAGATGGCAACCCACAGAAGGTAGCACTCTTCAAGTTTGAGGAGCAGCCTGATGAGACCCTGAAGAAGTTAGCTGGTAAGTTCTATCGTAAGGATTTCTCTAACCCTGAAAAGATATTGTTTATCGATCAAGAGGGTAACGAGGTAGATATTTGGGGCAACCCTATACTGGATAGCTCTACGTTCTACACTCAAGGTGATCTGATGCAGGCAGTGGATGATGTAGGCCCTAACGTTATCCTATATAACAACTATGGTCGATGCCACTGGGATGAACTGAAAGGTGCTATCCGACATGCTGTACTGGTTGAGAAGGTGAAGGATATCTTTATTGATCCTATCACACGATTGACTGCAGGGATGAATGCCTCAGAGGCCAACACTGAACTAGAGACCTTCTCGGATGAGATCAGTAAGATGGCTAAGGACTTAGGGTTCACCTTCTACTGCTTCTGTCACTTGAAGGCTCCAGAGAAAGGGGCACCACATGAGCAGGGCGGGAAGGTTTTCTCCAGTCAGTTCCGTGGATCCCGAGCTATGATGCAGAGCTGTTACTACACTTGCGGTATCGAGGGCAACAAAGACCCAGAGTTACCAGTCAAGGAGCAGAACACTCGCTACATAAGTATACTGGATGACCGTAAACACGGTAGAACCTGTAAGTTCCCAGTCTTCTATGATGAGGATACTGGCAGCTTCCTAGAGCCTCCTGAGGGCTTCCTAGAGAGCGATTGCCAAACACTGGCCCAATTCTATAATGGAGGATCAAGTATCCCTCATGAGGAATTTGAGGAGCATACAGCACCATTTCAACCAGATTTCTAAGAGGAGTAGATGATGGATGGTTATTGGGTACTAGATACCGAGGGTGATGACCTATTAGACGGTATTACTAAGTTCCATTGTATTGTTTTTAAACGGTACAAGAAGGATGAATGGGTTATCTTATTAGATCCTAACCATCCTGAATACAAGGAAGCTCTCCTGTTCATTGAGAACAGTGATATCAAGGCCAGAGTATTACCTCTGGATCACCTTGATGATTTCCTAAGCTGGTCTGATGTTAAGTCTGTAGCGTGTCACAACCTACATGGCTATGATGTGCCAGCCTTTAAGAAGCTTAAACTGGTTGAGGATTTCGATATGTGCCCTCAGTCAATCAATGGTCACGAGATTAAGATGATCGATACACTGTCAGTTAGTCGTGCGTTGTGGCCTGATAGACCTCTACCGAGGAATTGTCCTACTCATGTTCTCAATCCGGTGACGGGTAAGAAGGATATGGTAGGCCCACACGGCTTGATGGCATGGGGTTACCGAGTGGCCAACATGAAACCTACAGTTCATGACTGGAGGGATCAACCATTGGTGACTTACCTTGATCGTTGTATTGAGGACGTTAAGATCAATGACCTAACACTGACAGCTCTGTTCAATGAAGCAGGTAAAGCTGCTAAGGGGGGTAGTTGGTCTGAAGCACTTAAGTTGAACAATAAATGTGACTGGCTGATGGAGAAGCAGTTCCGTGACGGTATCTTATTCGATCAAGAGTTCGCTGTAGAACTTCGTGATCGTATCGATCAGATGATGGAGGATATCGAGAGGGAGATTGAGCCAAGGCTACCACCAAGGGAAATGCCTAAAAGTCAACGCCCTAACTTCCCAGCTAATCCTTTCAAGGGTGATGGGACTATCAGTGCTGATGGCTGGAAGTGGCTTAAGCGTCTTGGTTATGAGGTGGATGATGAAGCTCTTAATTTCAAGCCACCACCTAAGACAGCTTTCAAGAACAACGGGGATCTATCAGCTAATGGTCGTAAATACTGCATCAATAATGGTGTTGTTGATGACGAGAAGATGCCTGACTTTATCCGTGAATGTTTGAAGAAGGGTGTAGAATTTAAACCACTACCTGATGATGAGATGGAGAAAGCACGTAAGGATCTACAGAATAAGGTAGAGCCTAGCTGGTTAGTACCGATGAAGATTGCTAACCAAAAGGATATCAAGGAGTACTTGGTTGAACACGAAGGATGGAGGCCTACTATTTGGGGCACAAAAGATTCTACTCGTGATGCATTCAAGAAAGAATATCCTAAAGAAGTTCAGATGCAAAAGCTAAGAGACTACATACAGGAAGTTAGAAACTCTGTGTACATGGATCAGATTGCAGATGAGATGGATATCAACTTCTGCGATGATATCGAGGATCGTATTGTCGATAAGCTTAAGCGTCAGGCTAGATATCTAGTCACAACCCCTAAGTTTAAAGATGAGAAGGGTGACCTGTGCCCATCCATTGAGCTGTTGGATGGTGAGTTGGCCAAGGCAATCGTTAAGTGGCTATCACTTCGTAACCGTAGGTCTGTTATTCAGACTAAGGATGAGAAGAAAGATACAGGTTGGTTGAACAACCCACGTCTAGCAGTTGATGGTCGTATTGGTCAGGGCTTCGGTGGTGTGACAAACACAAACCGTTATAAGCACAGGGAGATCGTTAACCTTCCAAAGGCAGACCCATCAGTCTTGCTTGGCCATGAGATGCGTAGTTGCTTCATAGCACCAAAGGGTTACAAGATCCTAGGTTACGATGGATCTAACCTTGAGCAGTTCGTAGCAGCTAGTTATGCCTTTAAGTATGACAATGGTGACTATGCTCGTAAACTTGGTTGGGGATTAGCCGAGGGTGAAGAACCTATCGATGCCCACACCGAGAACGCTAAGGCGTACTCACGAGCAGCTGGTAGGGAGGTGACACGTTCATCAGGTAAGAACATTACTTATGCTGTTCTCTACGGAGCACAGGCTAAGAAGATTGCCAAGATGTTAGGTATCTCCCGTAGGAATGCACAGAAAGTAATTGATGCGTTCTGGGACTCGAACATGGGCCTTAAGAAGTTAAGGGATAACTTAGAGACGTACTGGACTTCAACAGATAAGCGATACATCCGTGGTATTGATGGTCGTAAGATCTACACCCGTAGTAAGCACAGCTTGGTTAATGCACTCTTCCAGAGTTGCGGTAGTTTAATCATGATGTTGTCTGGGTGCTTTATGTATGACATGTTAGCAAGACGTGGACTACTTAAAGACGGTAAGGTTATTCGTCTGGCCTTCGTGCACGATGAATACCAGTATCAGGTTCATGAGTCTTTGATCGAGACCAAGGTGTTTGATACCAAAGAGGAGGCTAAAGCTTATAGCGATGGTCGCCTATGGTCAAACCCAACAGAAGTAAACGGTAAGTGGGAGAAATATTATTGTATTGTTGGTGAGCTGGGAGATAAGAGTCTTCAGATGGCTGGCAAACACTATGATATGGCCCTCCCATTTAATGCAGCCTACGATGTAGGTAATAATTTAGCAGAAACTCACTAAAAACACTTGACTTTCATACGAAAGTGTGTATAATAGGTGGGCTTAATTGACAGAAGTTATGGAGGGAAAGCCTCCCTCTATATCAATTATAACATAACCAAAGAGGAAAGTAAACTAATGAGCAAGAATTTTGAATACAATGCAGCGGAAGGTAAAGAACGTGCTAACGGTAAGATCAAGAACGGTGTGTTCGCTTACTGCAAACTCCACTACGCTGATTTCAAATACGAAAGCAAGACCGAGAAGGAATACGGTGTAGACTTTATCGTTGATAAAGCAACTGCTAAAGCCTTCAAGAAGAAGTTCCCTAAGAACAAGGTTCGTGAAGTAGATACTCCAGATTTCGAAGGCATCTACAAGATTCCTGCTCCATTCCCAGAACAGGATGAGCAGTTCGTTCTTAAGCTACGTGCTCGTGCACAGCTGGCTCGTGACAACGCAGATGCTGGTCTTAAAGCTGGCGACATGGTTCCATACAGCTGGAGCAACCGTCCTAAAGCTTATGAGATGGAAGATGGTAAGGTTCGTGACATCACCATGGATGAGAACAAGATCCCAGCCAATGGCTCTAAGGGTCACCTATCCTACACTGTTCTTGAGAACACTTACGGTTCTTTCATTCAGTTAGGTAACATCCTGATCACTGATCTGATCCCTTACGCTCCTAAAGCTAAGGCAACATCGAACGAGTGGGGTGAAATCATCCAAGATGAAACCACTACTGAGTTTGATAACGCACCAGAAGCTCCACAGGAGTCTGAAATACAAGAGGAAGCTGATGACGTTCCTTTTGAGGCTGATGTAGCTGAAGATCAAGATGGTGAAGATCCTTTCGCTTAATTGATAGAGCCCCTTCGGGGGCTTACACGAGGAGGTAAGATGTTTTTAATTGGTGATGAGCTGAGTGTAAAGCTGAAGCTTGTTGAGATAGAGACAGAAGAGGATGAAGTACGTGGCGATCTATACAGATTTATTGTTGTAGGTTCAGACGGTGAAGATTCCATCTATATGTACAAGGATGAGATAGAGAAGGCTAACCCAGAAGCAGAGATGTTAATCCTCTTAGAGCGCCAAGAGGAAATTGCTAAAAGGTTGAAGACTCTGGAGGATAGATTGGCGGGGGAAGATGTTCAAGAAGATAATAATTGATGGTGATACTCCGGTTCTACGTGCAGCCATAGACGTTCAAGAGACTTACGTCCTTGTGACAAACAAGGAAAGTGGTAAGACTCAGAGGTATAAATCCCGCATGGAATTCTATGGACACTGGAAGAAGAAGAATGGGGGAGCATTAGCAGCCATTAACGAGAAGTATGGTAAGACCTACACCTCTGAAGACTTTGATTATGAGGATGTTGTTAAGGTACGTGACGGGATAGATCCAATTGAAGAGGGTGTTAAACACTTTGATTTCTTTATCGGTAAGATCAAACGTGCTGACTTAGCAGTTGATTATGAGATTGTCCTAGGCGGTGGTGAGTGTTACCGTCATGAATATGCTAAGATCCTTGAGTACAAGGGAACCCGTGTAGATAAGCCGTTAATGTTTGCTGAAGTTAAAGAGGCAATCATTAAGAAGTATGGCAAACGGGTGACAATAGTTTCTGGTATGGAAGCTGATGATTATCTTGGCATCAAGGGCTACGAGAACTTCAAGGAGTACAAGAAGTCAGGATCATGGGACTACCTATTAGCCTACATCGATAAAGATATTGATATGGTTATTAGTCCAAGTATTGACCCTTATGATTTGAAGGGTGGAATTCACTACACAACACCAAGTGAAGGTGCATTATGTTTTGCATCCCAGCTATTGAGTGGTGATACGGTGGATAACATTCAGGGACTTCCTAAGTTCACGGATGACATAACAACCAAGTATGGTCTTCGTAGGGGTAGAGGGATAGGGAAAGCAACAGCCTTGACCTACCTTAAAGATCAAACAACACAAGAAGTTTTCCGTAGAGTTTGTGAGGCATATCACTCATACTACGGCTCAGAGAAATTACCAATGGTGTCTTGGCCAGGAGATATCCTCAAGTACAATTGGTTAGATTATCTGAAAGAGAATGCAATCCTGTTGTGGATGCAACGTGAAGAGAATGAACGATTCGATATGGAAGAGTTCTTAACAAAAATAGGTATCGATCTCGATGAGTTCAAGTAATACACAGCAAAGACGCACCGAAACATTTATATCTTTTCTTTGTGCAACCCTACTGACGTGGGCTATAATTAGTGGCCCAGTCTGGTTGTCAGGGACAAGTCAGTTTATATCTTTTGTCTTCCTTTGTCTTGGTGTGGTAGGGGCTGTAATAGCTCTAATAGGTGCCGATAAATTTATCCAAGGGATTAAGACTGGAAGGGAGCCTAAGAAGGTTAGTATTTTTATGGTAACCCTGAGAATAGTTGTTCAAGCGGTTTGTATAACGATGTTAATCCTTAATGGGCACCTTGTAATAGGTTACCTCTGGTTAGCTCTGGCGATAACAGGTAGCATAGTGGGCCTTTGGGTTCTACTATTATCTGGTAACTGGAGACTAACACTTTGAGCTACCTATTATCAATAGACCAAAGCTTAGCCAAGTGTGCTTATGTCTTTTGGAAAGACGGTAAAGTAGTACTGAAGGGGGTGATCCGTACAGGGTCATCCTCAGCTAAGACCAAATCAAAAGGTGTTGAATATTTCGATACCGTGGATGAGCAAATAGATCGTATCTGTAGAGATATTGAGAAAGAGTTAATCAAATACGAGAAAGACTATGTAGGTCAACAAATGACTGAAGTGCCTATCGTATTTGAAGGATTATCTTTCGGATCTGTTGGGGATGCTACTAGGAACCTTGCTGGACTCTACTTTGTTATGAGGAACCATTTCTTTTATAGTGGTCTTTCAACCTTTGAAGATATGTACACTATTGCGCCAACATCTCTTAAAGCGTTTGCAAGGGATTACTTACCTGAAGAAGACCGCTTGACAGATGGTGGGAAAAAGGTTAAGATGGATAAGAAGTTAATGGTAAAAGCCTGTCTAAACTCAGCTGGTGACGATTTCCTAAACGGATATAATATGAGCACTGGTAAAGATGACTTGGCTGATGCCTACTTCTTAGGTTTGAAATGGTTGGAGGAAAATAGTGAGTCTTTGGTCGAAGATTAAAAATAAGTTAAACGTAAATCGTAAGTACCTTTCAGGTCAAGAGGACTTCTGGGTTAACGGTGAGAAGAAGGATCTTAAATGGTTTACCATGGAGGAGAACAAACACTTTGTTTTCCACAAACACATTGGTAAGTTCCAAACAACAGCTGACTTCAAGTTAACCTACTACTGGAAGAAGAATGGCTCTAAGCGAGCAACTACTATCTACATCCCTCTAGGTTTCCTATGGGATGGGGCAAGCATCCCTGAGATGTTCCAAGGCCTGATCGGTGGTAAGTTCGATCCTGAGTTTGTATTCGCCAGTATGATTCATGACAAAGCAGTTAAGATGAATCTAGATCACTACCCTGAAAGTCGAATCTTCTATGAGATTCTTAAAACCCGTCGAGGGCATCTAAGCATCCCTTGGTGGAAAGAGAAGGCTATGTACCTCGCGGTTTATAGCTGGAGTATTTATACAGGATGAAGTAATGACTCAACAAGTTAATGAAATCCTTCAGGGTTTCACACAGGATCAGATCGACACATTGTTTATAGCTATCTCTCATTGTGTTGGTAAAGATGTCTACGCACTATCTGAGATGCTGAAGCCACACATCAGCGCTCCTGAGGAGGAATTGTGGGATGAGTGTACCTACAAGGCTTGCGACAAGTCTGCATTCAATGATAGGGATGTACTGGTTGTAGATATCCATTTAGGTGGGCACCTAGCAGCACTATAGCAAATAGGAGGAAAGATATGGCTAACTATGGAGGATGGGCATTTGCTCAACCAAAAATATGGACTCGTGAGAAGATACAAGAAAGGTATGGAGAGATTGCTCACTTCTTAAAGGGTGGCCATATCGAGTACTCTAAGACGCAGGGATATGTCCACGGGGCTTTCCAAGGGAAACTCGTCTCGGAAGATGCTAAGCAACTTACCGATATGGATGTATTGATCCTGATGGATCGTGGGAACCTCTGCTTTGGTGGTTATTGCTACCTTAAAGATGGTTCATTCAGCGGTAAGTATTACACAGATTAAGGAGTAGTATGAAAGTAGAATTCAAAGGGGTTCCCCCTCAATACATGACAAATGGTGCAGCTGGGGCCGATCTAGCTTGCTTCGTGGATACAGTTATAGAACCCGGGCAAGAGGTCTTAGTCCCCACAGGGACCAAAGTAGCTATCCCAGAGGGTCACTTCGGGATGCTGGTCCCCCGCAGCTCTACATGTCGAAAGAAACTATTAGAACTAACTAACAGTGTTGGTATTATAGATTCTGACTATAGAGGTGAGCTTATGTTCTCCTACCGGAATATAGGCCGTCAGGATGTCCATATCGGTGCAGGAGAGCGAATTGGGCAGTTAGTTATCCTACCCTACGTGAAGGCTGATCTGGTGCTCGTAGAGGAGCTTACAGACACCGAGAGAGGGGAAGGCGGATTCGGATCCACTGGACAATAAGGAAGATAATGTGGTTTTATCAGATGATATTAAGTTAGAAATCATCCAAATGGATAGCGAGGGGCTCGGATCCCGAAAGATCGCTAAGGAATTAAACATCGGGAAGTCTACTGTTGGTGACTTCCTACGTAAAAAGACCTATCAGAAATGGTGGGCAGAATATGAAGCAGGTGCTCAGGAGCCTCAGGAGACCTCTGAGGAGGAGATCATCGACGAGCTATGTGATAGCCCTGATGAGCATGTAGCTAACTTAGCTAAGCGTCTACGCACAGCTCAGCGGTCTAATACACAACTCCGTAGAGTGATTAATGGATCTGTTGACCAGACTGATCACTTCGAGGATATGATTAAGGCAGTTGAAGCAGCTACACGCAACCTTGGTGGTGGTATAGTTGTCAAGAATGACTATAAGAAAGCTAAAGGTTCTACCCTAGCAACTGCTGAGATCCTATTCAGTGACTACCAGATCGGTAAGATTGGTCAGTATTACAACAGTGAGTTGGCCCACAAGGCTATGGCCAAGTACTCTAAGTCAATCCTTGAGGAATTAGCTAATGAAGAGTACACCTTCGAGCGTATCATCTTAGCAAGCCTTGGTGATACAGTTGAGGATCACTTGAAGCATGGAGTCCAATCAGCTACATCAACCGATAGTGGGTTGGCAGAACAGATGGCTAACGCTATTGAGTACATGTGGACTTACCTGATCCAACCTCTAGGTGTGTTAGAGATCCCAATGGAAGTGTACTGCATTGCAGGTAACCACGGATCATCTCAGCACAAAGGGATGGATATGTTCAAGGCTGGACTATACAGCTACGACTATGTGATCTACAAAGCTCTTGAGGGCTACTGTAAGGTTCGTGGTTGGGATCATATCACCTTCGTTATTCCTGAGGGTGTGTTTGGCTACACAGAGATTTATGGTCGTGGTGTAGTTTATGAACATGGCTACTTCAACAGTTGTACTGAGAAGTCCCTACAGGATCAGAAAGCCAAGCGAAGCCAACAACTAAAACGACACATTGAGTATTTCCGTTGTGGAGATATGCATCACGTATGTGATTACAATTGTGGTCAAGAGGTTGTTAACGGGGCTTTCTTCGGTGTTGACAATGGTGGTGAGGAGTACAGTGGTATCTTAGGGTTTAACTCTATCCCAGCACAGAAGATGATGGTGCACACAAGAGAGGCCTCTATTGGTCGTAACACCATTAAAAGGAATATCAACATTCAAGTAGCGGATGGTTATTAATGTGTTATATTGATGGCGGTGAGGTAGGAGGTAATGAGTTCCTATCTCCTTGGGATAAGCGCAGGCAGTTAGATCTGTTTGGGCCTGACCCATCCCTGATTGATCCCAAAGTGATAGAGGATTTTGAGAAGTACCTTAAGGACACTCTGGATAATCATACCAATGCGACAGGTGTAGGGCCATTGGAAACCCCAAGACCTGTTGAGATTGATGCTCATTATTCTCTTGAGTACTTCCTTCAGGATGATGAAGTAGAGAAAAGGTACATCCGTATGGATCCTTACCGAGTTGCTAAGACTTGGAGATTATCTCAAAGGGATTCCACAGGGGGATTGTTCCACATCCTTAAGACTCTGGCGAGGAATAAGGTAGGGAACACAATGGAACGTGAGATTAAAGCTATCTACAAAACGATTAAGCGGGTAGCTGAGATTGAAGGAGTTGACTTAGAATGAGTCACGTTGAAACAATAAAACAGAAAGCACTTGATATCATCAATGACTGGATCTATGACTACGATTCTTGGGATGGTGATGATCTTAGTGAGGAAGAGATGGATGAGATCTGGGAAACCCTAGATAACGTTACCATCAAAGTAGATGTGGAGGTACATGATGAGTGAACCAAGAGCTGTAGTATCAGCAATCTTTGAAATCCAAGCGCCAATGGTTAGCTTTGAAGAGTTTATGGATCAGGTAGCTGAGGTGGTTAACCCTGATGCTGTGAATATAACCTACGTAAGGGTTCCAGATCTTAATGGCGATGAGGTAGATGAGATCGAATACATCGAGTTTAAAGATGATCGGTTCCGTCTAGATAAAGCTGTTGATCGAGCAAGTGGAGAGGTTGTTTACCTTCTAGGGTTTGACCTAGCAGATAACCCTGACTATGATCATTGTTACTCTATCAGTGAAACAACATCGGTTGAGATAGAGAAAGAGGTTACTAATATTCTTGGGGAAGAGATTACAGCTCTTTTCGCAGATGTTCAGATTGCTTCATTCATCTACTCGAATGGGACTGATAAACCAACACCTTGGAAGTTTTAATATGGATGTATTGATCCGGTTATATAAAGATCCAAGTCTACTGTCAACCATGATGAAGAAGATCATCGCCTCAAGGGATCAGTACTGTATTGATCCCCAAGGGGTTGTTCGAATCAAAAGTAATGGTCAATGGGTTCCTTATTTTGAACTGATTGATCGTGAAGAGTTGTATGATTTCGATCTATACCATAGGGCTGCAAACATCCTATTCATCTATAACCATCAGTGGGATGAGAACCTATCTCTTCCAGAGTGTCCAAGATACTTAGTGGAGATGAAGGCCCACTCAATCCATTCAGCACTAGCTGAGGATTTTGAATGAGCACTGTAACCATCTACACAGATGGTGCTTGCAAAGGTAAGACAAAGATTGGTGGGTGGGGAGCCCACCTAGAATTCAACGGTAAGACCAAAGAGATCTTCGGTGGTGAAAGAGATACCACAAACAATAAGATGGAACTTACCGCTGTTATAGAGGCTCTCCGTTGCCTTAAAAGGGCTTGCAAGATCGATCTATGGACAGACTCAGAGTATGTCAAGAGTGGCATTACAGAGTGGGTACATAACTGGAAGAAGAGAGGATGGAAAACAGCCTCCGGTAGTCCGGTTAAAAACAAAGAACTCTGGGTTGCTTTAGAGAGCGAGTGTAGTAAGCACAATATTAGTTGGCACTGGGTTAAAGGTCACAGTGGTGACGTTGGGAATGAGAAGGCTGATGATTTAGCCAACAAAGGAGTGGAACAGATTTTAAATGCAACATGATTACAAACGAGTAAAGCAAACCCTTGAACGACTTAAGATATGGGGTTATCAGGGATGTCTAGCAGGTGGTTACCTGAGAGATGTGGATGCAGGTAAGGATCCAAAAGATATGGATTTCTTCTTGATCAATGAAACGCTTATAAATATCCAAGGGTATAAGTTAGACAGGGTTGTCGGAGATGAAGATACATCCTCGTTCCTTCCTGTTGCCAGAGGTAAGCGCCTTGATCGTTATGACGGCATGGAGATGAGGGAAGATGTAGTTGTTCTCTATCAACGTCCTGATAAAGAAACAGATTTCATAGCCACACGTAACACTTGCTTCGGAGATCTAGTAGGTAATTTTGATATTAGCGCCTGTCAAATTATTGCTAAACTAGAAGATAATAAGGTTAATGTGTATGCAACTGAATCATATAAACGATTTGTAGAGACAGGTGTACCTGAACTATTCAGTCCTATCAAAACAAGTCAAGGACATATTGATCGTGTAGCGGAGAAGTATGGGTCAGTAGAAAGTATTGACAAGACTGATGAAGTTCTGGTACTATATGGCGAACTAACTGAAGGAGGTATTAAGAAATTATGAGTATTATTCTAGCAAGCGCACCTTGGTGTGGAAACTGTGGCCCAGCCAAGCTCCTGCTTACACAAGCTGGTATTGAATTTGAAGAGTTCGATATCTCAAGTGATGATGATGAAGCACAGATCATGGGTCAGGTTAAGAATCTTCCAACCTTGCTGGTTAACGGTGAAATAGTAGCTGTAGGTGGGCAAGAGATCAAAGAATGGATAGCGGAGCAGAAGTCGTGAGTCTACCTGATGAAAGAAAACTAGAGCTTCAGCAATACCTCATAGATGTTTGTGAGGAGAAGTTGGAGGACGTTATGCCAGAAGTTATGGCAGCCTTAGAAAACGGTGAGTTATCTAAAGAAGAGGGTGAATATCTTTCCGGTCTCTCATACTACGCAAAGGTTAAGGAACAATAATGGCGATAATCGCAGTAAGTTTTATAAGTGAAAGTTCTGATCATTATCTGGTAGTAGCTACTGGTGGCCTTCCTGAGGTTAAGGAAGAAATTGAGAAGCTACCTGAAGAGTTAGATTACCTATACGTTCAGAACGTTGTGATCAAGGATTCAGATATGGATCCTAGAGAAGTAGAAGATTTTATCAATGGAGGTTGTTAACTATGAGTGTTAAATTACGTGGTACAGGTCGTTCAGGTGGGAACCAACCTATCAGTCAGATCAGCAACAAAGAATTAAATAAGCGTTTAGAATCTGCCACTGGTGCAGCCAAAGTTAAGATCTTAAATGAGTTAACTAAGCGAGGTGCTTAATGGCCCTTACTGAAGAAAGAAAGCAAGAGCTGAGAGAGATAATAGAAGGATGCGCCTTAGATCATATCCATGTAACCATGGCACACCATGATTATTGGGATGATGATATAACAGATGAGGCGGAACTTGACTTCATCTTCGATGAGCTACCGGCAGTGGAGGTTATAGTATGACTGATGATTTAGAACAAGAATTAGAGAACCAGTTTGGGCAAACAATCGATGTAGAGTTTGACCCCGAGACAGAAGTAAATGATCTCGAAGACAAGATGCGCGCCTTGAACTATACGGTTACTAAATACATATCGATGTATGATGTTAAACGAACAGGACTTGTTTGGAATAAACTCACAGATAAGCAGAAGAAAGATCTGTTGTGGGAAGCAGGCCTAGACGTTAGGCACTACAGATACATCACTCACAAGGATGCACACATAACACTTGAAGGTTTGAGAAAGGAGTGTGTACGGTTTATTTGTGAGGAACGAAGTGATAAGAAATGGATCGATACAGGGTTGGCATCTGATGATGCTTACTTAAAATACAAGAACGACCCATCCTTCACTCGAAATATTAAGCAAATGGAAAATTGCTACCTTAATTGGGATCACCAAGTGAGCGCGCTTAAGGAATAGGAGAGCCCCATAAGGGGCTTGTACCCTCCAGAGTTCTTAGCTAAGGAAGTTAAGAACTTTTGCAACAATATTCTTGGGCTTGCTTTCGGCGATCTTAGCAACAAGAGCCTGATCAAGCTCAGGAGATCCTGTCAACTTAGCCTTCTTATTACTTGAGGCTAGCCAATCAACTACCTTCCCTACTTTACCCCACTTCTGAGTGTCCAAGTTGTTAACAGCAACAGCGGCAACACCCTTCAGCATAATGAAAGCAGTCAAAGCAGTAGCTCCAGCGTACTCGCTAAGAGCAAATTCAATAATAGTATTTAGATCCATGGTTTAACTCCTATGGGTTGAAGAAATATAATTTATTTTTACCAGTTGGTTTTGTATCAACATGCAACCATGTAACCTTATTCTCTATTCGAGTAATGTAAGGTACAGGTGCCACCTCTTCCTCATACTTAATCAGAGCCTGCCTTAGTGCCTCTGCAGTCCAACCCTTAACCTTTAGATCAAGGGCACAACCCTTAGAGTGCATAGATGTCTCTGAGTAATACTCTGAGGACTTAGTTCTTAAGCCGCTCTGCTTGAGGTTACCACCCCAGACCCAGTTATTAATTGTAACTGAGGCCCCACCACAGAACCCTTTTAGCCAATCGGCAAACTTAAGAACATTCTCATCAAACATAGCCCATATTAGATCCTCGTGAAGCTCGTCACAAAGCTCAGGAGGGGCTAACTCCTCGATACTGAAGTGTTTACACTTATAAACCATAAAAGTTCCTTGTGGGACCAGAGAGGCCCCTTAAAGTTAGTTAGTAATAGGCCTTATCTTCACTCTAGCTTGAGCAAAGGCTGGCATGTTCCCCGTAGTAGGGGCTGTTGCATTTAGGTTGTAGCTAGTATAGGTATTAACATCACACTCATAGTCAGTGGCATCGCCACCTTCCTCGTAGAGGAAGACTCTAGCGTAACCAGATGATCTGTGCCCTGTCAGTGTAATGTCAAAAGCACCACCCCTAACAATAGGCCCAACCACACTAGCAGCCTCAGGGTCAGAAACCCCGTTGATGCTTATCGCTCCAGCGTCTGAAGCGGCTGTAGCAAGAGCTGAGGTAGACTTAGGTGCCACATAGTCGTAACCATGGACTGACAACGGGTAAGTCTCTGCGTTGAAATCTACAGAGAACAGTGAGTTAGTGTCACCACTACCATCTACTGCATAGATAACACTAGCCTTAGCAATGTCATAGGCGTTGTTATCGGAGCCAGCATCAATACCATCGTTGTTACTACCAGTGTTTTGAACACCAGCATCTATGAAGATCGTATTAGTGATAGGGCCGCAGGTACGAATACCTCGACAGTTCCTAATGATACTACGATCTATTGTAGAGCTTGTGGTTGCCCTCATAGCTCCGTAGAAGCTTCGGTAACAGTTCTCGATAAGACAATTAGTAACAGCTAGTCCAGATGAGGAAGCGGAGATAGCTCCACAGTGTTGGAGGGTTGCATCCCCAGATAGTATCCAGTTGTTAATTGTTGTCCATTTGGTTGCACTAACCAAAACCCTATCTAAGGCAACACCTTCAAGTGCTCTAATAATACCAGCCCCGAAAGACTCAGCATCTACAGTCACCTCATCGTCACGAATACCCATCAAAGCAGTATTTGCAGTGTTGGATTCCTCGGTAAGGATGAAGGGATTGTTATTAGATATTTGGGCCATCAATATTACATTGTTGCCCACACTTGGTGTTAGGCCATCGAAGTTTAAGTACTCTGTACAAGGAACCCCAGAGGAGTTCCTTAAGTTAACAGTTACTGGGCCATTGTTAAGTACTGAGCTACCACCACTATCTGTCCTAATGGCATCTAGGACATCTGCCCAGACAGAGAAAGTTGTAGTTCCATCTGTGAGGGTGGCATCTGTGTCATAAATAAAAGTAGCCATTATTGTACCTCTATGATGTTAGATATAATATCTGAACCGTATACGGCGGTAACAACATCCACAGTAATAGTTGTGGTTGCTACAGCTTTACCACCATGAGAGGCTGTTACAGTGAACGTATTGTTCCCTACAGTTGCACTCTTATAGGTTAAGATATTACCATTGATTGTATAATCACCTGCTTCAGCTATTGTGTAAGTTACAGGATCACCGTCAGCGTTGTTAGCTAGACCTAGTGTTAGGCTACCATTCACATGTTGTGGAACTTGCAAGGTCTGAGGTTGTAGTCCTAATGCAACAGGGTCATTAAGGTACTCACTCCAGTTTGCAGGAAGCTCGTAACGGTAAATGTCAAGGTTACCAGAAGGTGTACCCCAGTTATTGGTTACATAGATACGGTTACCTGCTAGGTTAATACTTGCAGTAGCCTCATCCCAGTAATCGCCCTGATAGAAGTTGTACATTCTACCAATACGCCAGATCTTAGGATTCTCTGTACCGATGTCCTTGATCTGCATCATGAACAACTGGTGATCAGCCCATTCCTCAGCTCCATTACTGTAGGTAGATACTAAGATCCATCCCTTACAGCTTAATGGCATCTGAGCAAAGTGGAACCCTGTGTAGGATAGATTTGCATGATTAGCAAAGTCTATAGTACCCGGGCCTGCATCATCACCAACAGTAGCATTACTACCTAAGGCGTAACCTTTGTTAGCGCCGCTGATGTATGTTGCTGATAGGACATCCCTACGGTTATCTTGGTAAACAAATAACTCACGACCATCTTCAGCAAAAGCCCAACCTGAGTGAGTCTCACTAATGGAGATCTTAAGAGGTTCTTCTGTTGCATGATCGAAGTCAAGAGGCCACAAGTGAGCACCGTCAAACCAAGTACCTATTGTGCTCTCATTCCATCCAGCGTATGATCTACCTGTATGGATAACAACACCAGTTCCCAGAGGGCTAATCTCAACCATGTTGGGTCTCTTAGGGAAGGCATCATCATCCTTAAAGGCATCCATATTGGTTCCAGCAAGATCTGAAGGATACAATGTGTGAAGGGTGTCAGTGGAGATCTGGTAGTGCAAGATAGCAGCAACTTGGAAAGTAGTTCCATCGTAGTATGCCGCCATGAATGCCCAGTGATCAGAGTCTAGAGAACAATCACCTTCTTGGTCATTGTAGATCTTCTTAACTTGACCATTAGCTGCAGCTGGCCATGTGATATCTGTAGCGAAATCTCTGATTAGAGTTCTGCTTGGGTTAGATCTATCAACATTATTGTTCTGGGTTACATCAATATGGTTAAATGTAGTACCCTGGACGTAGTAGATCCTATTAGGGAAGTTACCTGTTTTATCCCAACGCATCTCATGAGCCATACCTAAAGTACGAATATCTTCACCAGAGTCATTGTAAGCTAGGTAAGCTATTGGATTACCTGTTGCAGTATCTAGGATAGTAGAACTTGTAGAGTTCGTTCCGAAGGAGATCAGCTTAGTCCCATCAGAGTTCTCTTGAGTCCAACGTGAGTAACCGTTAACAGCATCGGTAGGAGTCTGTTGCATATCAGTTGATGCATCAGTCATTCTGGTTACGTATGTGCCTGTTGTTGGATCAACAAAAGGAGCTAACTTGTTAGGTGCCCCAGCACCGTAATCGACAGTGATAACAGTTTGATCAGTCTCTTCTTCTAGGATGTAGTTGTTTGATACCAGAGAGTCATAAGTCGTTACAACAACAACTGAAGTATCTGTGCCACCGTTACCATCATCAGCTGTAACGTTTAGAGTCTGTGTTCCTAGAGTGCTAGTGTTGAATATACCTCTGTTAGCCTGAGCACCAGATGCATAATCTGAAGACCCTGTAACTGTGTAGGTGAGGGTATCTCCATCAACGTCCACTAGTGGCCCTAGGGTAATAGTTAGAGGAGTATTCTGAATAGCTGATAGGTTTTGGTTATTAATCACTGGAGGATTATTAACAGGTGTAGGATCAGGAGCTGGTTCAGAACCTCCTGAGGTACGCCACCCCGTTCCTAACTCAGTGTCAAGAAGTTGGATAATCGCTGTTGCTGTTAATGTTGATGTCTTCCAGCTAGTTCCAATCTCATTATCGATCTTGGTAATAATCTGAGCACCAGTATCTGTACCACCAGTTTTAACATGCCAGTCCTCATCACTGAAGTATTCAGCTAACGCCTCATTCAGATCCTTACCTTGATAGTAAAGAGCCGACTTAGGTACTGGTATAGGATCTGGGTTTTGAGGATCATACGTATTCATGTACTCCTCAAGAGATTCCCTCTCCAAAGCTTCAGAGAATTCTTCAGGGACTGGAACAAGGGATGTATTAGATTGGAGTAGAATATCCTCTACATCTTCATCTATTTGATAGGATACTACTTTTCCCTTAACCCTATCATAGTACAATCTTATCATTAAATTCTACCTGTGAGGATGTGAAGGCCCCGAAGGGCCTAATTATTAAGCGTAAGCTGTAACGTTACGAACCATAATGTCACCAGCCGCATCTGGCTCGATCCTCATAGTTCCACCGAATGGGTTGATATCTTCAGGCAATGTTGCTGTGAACATTTGAGCATCATCAGCCATGATAGTTAATGATGTCCCTACAGCGATAACCTCATAAGTTCTCCATGGCTCGTTACCACCAGTGTCACCACTTGTGTTACCAAAACCTGAAAGACCGCCTAAGTTGTGTGTAGTTCCTGCTCTATCAACGTATTCCACCCAACCGTTACTGCCAGTTCGTGGGTAACAGTACATTCTGATCACACCAACACCGCCACCTGTACCATCACAACCGATACGGATACGTGGGTAAGCTGCATAGTCGTTAGCTTGATCCATAACCTTAAGATCGAACTTAACCGATCCCTTGGTAGCACTTGTCCACCAGTCAGCTACGCCAATAACAGTTCCATTTAGAGTTGCCTCATTACCAGCAACCGTCATAGATCCAGACCAGTTAGATGTATCTGTAAAGGTATCAGTGAATACAGGGCTACCTACTAGGTAAGTCACTGAGTTAGAGGTTCCAACGTTGTTTTGTGGATCCGTTGCACTTACTGTCAAGCTTCTGTTACCATTAGCCAGCCCTTGGGCTGTTAGGTCGATAGATGTCACACTCCCTGAGAAGGTTGCACCTATAGGGCTTCCACTATCTAGCAATTGAAGTGTTAGATCGCCATTAGCGTAGATGTTATCTGAAACAGTGATGTTCAAAGTATCTGTAGCCAAAGCAACACTGATTGTTGGAGCTGTTGAATCAAGAGGTGTCACCGTTAGGGTTGCACCATTAGAGGCTTGATCACCAACATCGTTAGTGGCCACAATAGTGTACACTGCTCCGTTGTCTGCTGTAGCCGCCGCAAAGGTGTATGAGAGGCCTGTGGCACCAACTATATCAACACCATCCTTCTTCCATTGCAAGCTGTTGTAGCCCTGTATGGAAGCTGTGAAGGTCACCTGATCACCATCGATAACACTGGCACTCACAGGGTGAGTATCAATCTGAGGAAGAACAGTAGGAACTCCATTAGGTCTGATGTAAACTGGGTAACTTAAACTACTCTCACCAGTAACACTATCAGTTGCTGTCACAGCAAACCAGTGGTCAAATCCATTGATTAAACCTGTGATTGTAAGCTCAGTGGTTCCAGCTGCTACAGCTCGACCATTGATCATGTTGCCATTGGTTGGATTGTAGTCGTATACTGTGTAACCAGTGATGTTAGCTTGGTGATTATCTGCAGGTAATTCCCAACGGATTGTAGCCTGAGCGTCACCATTGATACCAACAAGACCCATAGGAGGTACTGTATTACCCATGTAGCCCCAAACGTAAGACGTTAGGGTCTCACCAGCGGCACAGAATCCACGGTTCCCTAGAAGCGTTCCATCTACGCCTGCTACACGGTTAAGGTAATCACTACCGCTGTACTCAGGGCCAGTCCAAGAGTAAGTAGACATCATCTCTTGCATGTAAGACTGGAATGGGAAATCCCACATAGGGATGTTAGTCTCTTGATCGTAGCCTGCATCACCCCAGAACGTTCCTGACTTACCTTTCAGTGTCATAACCTCTGCAGCGTGTGTATCAGCTAACTCATGAGTTGGTTCAAAACGAGGAACGTATTTGAATCCAGCTGTAATGCCAACGTTTGTAGTTCCAGCTTCATGCTGATCACCGTAGCCTGTTTTAATCAGGTTGAAGGCACCTACGTTAGTTAGGTTGTTATTAAGCATACCATACTTAGTAACGGTACGACTTGTGCCACCATCATAAGGAATAGGTGAGTCACCGACTGTGATGTTAGTTACACCATTAGGAACGCTTGTGTTAACCGGGTCAGTATCATCCCAGATACAGCTAACTAATCCACGGAAGTTGTTATAACCACCTGCATGGATCAACGTATCATCTGTTATGTGTTGAGGCCTAATCTTAGAGAAAGTACATTTCTGGAATAGGTTGAATCCCCAAGTGTAAAGATAGATGTTGTGAGGTCTTGCATCGTAACTTACTAGATCGTAAGCCTCTACGTCTGCAGCACCACCACCGCTGTTAACTTGGTAATCGAACTGGGCTACCAATTGCTCACTGTTAAGGTGTAGGCATCTTTCAACAAAACCACGAGAACCCTCAGGTGTTACACTCGTAGATGTTACAGGTGTTCCAAAAGCACCAGCTTTATAACCACTACTCACGAATCTATCAACATCATCAATAGCAATACAGTTATCCATACGGAAGTCCATAGTGTTATACATGGTGTGAGATCCTTTAGGATCATTAGCAGGCTTTCTGTCAGACCTATCGTAACGTGCTAGGTTTCTACGGAAGATACATTTAGTCGATTCGTTGATAGAGATCTTGTAACGACCACCACCATAAGCGAAACAATTCTCAAAGACCATGTAGTCACAAATTCTAGCGTATAGTGGGATATCATCCTCACCAACACCACCACAGTTTATAACCTTAATGTGGTGAGGTCTTGTAGTTAGCTTATCGTTTGGATCACCGTTGATAGCCAGTGTACTTCCACCTTGGAAGAATAGACCTTTGAATGTGATGTAAGAGGCTTCGTTCTTACCTCCACTCCACAAGTTAAATGCAACACCTGCAGTACCACCATCAAAGATAGCCTTGGTAGGGTTCTCAGCCATAACACAAGTTAGTTTAGCTGCATTACCTGACTTAGGGTATTTATCTAGTGTAGTCTCGTTGTTACGACCTATACGGTTATTACCATCGAGATAGGTGCCATCGCGGAAAACGATAGTGTCCCCAGCTTTGTGAGCTGCCTCAGCATCAACCCAAGTAGTATAAGTTTCCAGTGGCCCAACATATAGGATATCTCCTTGAACTTTACCAACGTGAACAAGGAAAGTCTTACGACCAACCCCGTTAGTATTGCTACAACGTAGGCCTACGTGGAATGACTCACCAGCTAAGCCAGTTGTATCCCATGTAACAGCACCAGTTGTGGGATTAACTTGAACATCATCGTGCCCAAAGTCTTTGTACCATCTAACGGATCCAGCTGCAGTTGGGTTAGATAACTGAGGTGAAACGCTCATGGTTCCATCAGTAACTACAAACTGTTCAGTGATGTCTAGGATTACTGGGTAGTCTTCAGCTGTCTCGTTTACAACATTGATTGTAATAGATGCATTAGCTGTCTCACCGTTGCCATCATCACCAGTAACACTTAGAACTTGTTGACCTAGAACAGATGAACTGAAAGTAATCTTGTTACCGTTCTGAGTGAAGTCTGTACTACCTGTGATTGTATAGGTAACACTGTGACCATCCTGATCGATTGCAGGCCCCACGGTGATAGTCTTAAAGGTATCAACCGGGATAGTATGACCTTGGTTAGTCAGGACTGGTGGGTTATTAGCAGGGGCAGCTGTAACACTGACGGTTACAGTTCCGGTATCAGTCCCACCATTACCATCATCAACGGTTACGTTTAGGGTTTGTTGGCCCACAACAGCTGAGTTGAAAGTCAGGACATTCGCGTTTTGAGTGAAGTCTGTGCTACCAGTAACAGTGAAAGTTAATGGATCAGCTTCAGTGTCAGTTGCTGATAGGGTGATAACTAAATCAACACCTTGGACAACCGTGTGACTACTCTCTACGAATACCGGAGCAGTGTTACCTCCTCCACCTTGTTTCCAAACAGTATTACCAAAGTGGGCATCCAACTTGGTTTCAATTTGAGCACCAGTATCAGAACCTCCACCACTAGAGATCCAGTTTTCATTCTCAAAGTATTCAGCTAAAGCTTTACTAATTTCTTCACCCTCTCTCCACAGAGAACTTTTAGGCTCTGGGACTGGGGCGGGATTCTGAGGATTGTACGTAGTCATGTACTCCTCAATTACCTCTCGTGAATAAGCCCTGAGTACTTCCTCAGGGACTTCCACGTAATCAGAGGTGATGATATGGCCTTCCTGTAAATCGGTTAGATCATCATCAAACGAGAAGGACTTCAAATACTTCCCTGATTTGTGGTAGAATATTCTCATGATTACCTCTTAAGGGGTCTGTAGAACACCCCTAGTGATTGAATTTAAGTCGGCTAGAATAGCATCTACTTCAGCTTCGGTAGTAGCTACATCTAGAGCGTCCTTGGCTTCCCATGCATATCTTGCAATATTCCCTGTAAAGATATTTACGCCGTTGCCAAGATAGAAAACCGAAAGGGTATCTAAACTATAAACAATATTGGACTCCGCTCGGAATGGAGTCATAAAGCTATGGTTAGCTAAATCCTTTTCAAGGGCGGCTCTTGTAACCAACCCTTGAATTGCAACGAGGTCGTTAAAGCTTCTCGTCTGAACAATATCAGGTACGTTCCCGGGAAATATAAAGGACATACCCTCTTCTAGTTTTATCTGCTTCCATTCCTCAACTGCTTCGTAGGCGACATCCTTGTACTTCACGAAAGCGTCATCTGATGCTACGGTTGCAACATCAGCTGGTATCTCTAGAACTTTGTTCTGTGCATCTGTATCGTTGACTACTAGGTAGGGCCAATAGTCTCTTACAGTTTGTTCATTTGGTTCAGGTACTAAGATGTAATCCTCAGGGATGGATTCTATATCCGTTCTAAGGTTATGATAACCAAGTACCTTCTTTGTAGTTAAATCATATTGTACGTGCATTACTATCCTCCGAACCTATAAGATATGAAATCTAACAGTCCAGTGCCTTGAGTTACTTCTGCAGTTGGTAGATTCAAAGTGTTACTAGAGTAAACAAAACGTCTCACCGATACGTCCCACCTAACTGCAGTGTGCACCCAGATATTTGTGGAGACCTCACTGGCGAAGAACACAGCGTAATGGTCTTCAATACCATCTACTATAGTCATTGAGGCGTTAGAGCTGGCCCCTCCGGGTGGGGTTGTATTGATGATGTACTCACCGATGTTAACCCCATTGGAATCAACTATAGGAAAGTCCAAAGAACTCTCATCAACAAATCCAGCACTACCATCCCAGATTTGGAATGGTTGAGTCATAACTGCAGGACTCAGTGCAGCAATTTGCTTCCCTGCCTCAATAGCATAGGTGAAAGGCTTAAACCCAAAGTTGAAAGTTACATCAACAATATCTGCAGTTAGGTTCGTTGCAACAAAACTTGTTGTCCAGTTGGATGCATCACCTACACCTACCACTCCAACTTGTTGAGAGTGAATAGTACCTGTACCGTTAACCTGTGCAAAGACTGTAACGTTGTTAGCATCATCTCGTGTTGTCCAGTACCTAACAGTATCACCACTTGATAATACACCCGCAAAAGTGGCTAGAGCACTTATAAACCTACCTCTTGGCCTTGTTCCCGAGGTGACCTCGTAGATAGTAATATTTTTGGCGTTAGTCCCTATAGCAAAACCACGAGACCAGATTGGGCCAGAGGATTTAGGTGAGCAAATGATAGTGGTTATGGCGTTGTTTGAAGTACCAATGCTATCGTACTCAACCTCGAAGTAAGTCTCTATTGGGATCATGTGCTTACTTTGAGCATAAACATTCCCAGCGGCACTTGAGGATCTAAAGATCCTTCCGAAGTCTCTAACCACTAAGTTAGATGAGGCAGCTGTATTAGTTAAAGCGTCATCAAGAATATTGAAGTTAGAGTTGTAGTTGGTTGGGGATGTTAAGACTTGACCATTAACGGTGAATGTTAGGTCACTTGTCGTATTTGTTACATCAAGGATCTTGGTTGAGGGGAGGTATTGGAAATCAAAATTAGGAGTTGAAAGGTGTACACCATTCGCCTCTTGACTTGTATCACCAGCACCTGTTCCAACAGCAATAGCATTAGCGCCTTGTGAGTTACGACCAGCTCCATTACCGATAGCTACTGCACTCTCACCTTGAGTATTCTGACCAGCGAAGAACCCTATACCTACGGCATTATTACCTTGGTCATCTTCAGCTGCTAGGTTACCGATAGCTACACTGTTTATACCCTGAGTATTTTGCCCCGAGTCTGTACCAATAGCAACCGCACTACCGCCCTGTGAGTTACGTCCACAATCGTGACCGATAGAAACAGATCTTACACCTTGGCTAGTCCCACCAGCAAAATCACCAATGGCTACTGAACTTTGCCCTTGACCTGAGTTGGCGGCATTAGCACCTATAGCTACTGTGTTGACACCTTGAGAGGTACGCCCAGCCTCATTACCAATACCTACCTTAGTGATGTCTTTAAGGACTTTAGGTGAAACATATACAGTGTCAGATGTACCAGCGTCCATATCTGCAATTGAGGCTGGAGTTCCTCCACCACCCCCGGCATCAACCCAAGAGCGAACACCTGCAGTTGTAGATGACAGGACTTGCCCATCTGTTGCTGGTAACCCTAAGTCATCCTCTTTCCCCTCCAAAGCTGCCTGAGTTGCAGTGGAGATTGGCTTGTTAAGGTCAGATGTATTATCAACTTGATCTAAACCTACATCAGTTTTTGTTAGGTTAGAAAATTCTAATCCAGTCTCACCTACATTAACCCTAACAACTTGCCCTGAAAAGGTCGCATAGTTATTAGGTGTATCTGTAAGCTCTGTAAATGTCTCAGCGCCGCCTCCCCCAGTGACAACAGACCACCCACCATCTTGACGTGCATACTGTTGACCATCGATGGGTGCCTCATCTAAAGCATCAACCCACTCGGTCTCGTAATCGTTATCTGTTAACTTAGCTAAGTGCTGACCTGTAGTACCACCTGAGGGTAGACCTCTTTCTTTTATAAGATCTTCAACTGGTGAACTTAAGGGTTCACTTAAACTAAGTAATGTTAATAGGTCAATCGGTGTTCCGTCATTAACGATACCAAGACCTAGTTTAACTCTAGATTCCTCTGTGGAACCTTCATCTATAATCCCTCTGATTGAGAATTGGTAAGAACCATTCTCTAGGGTGAAATCGTAAAGAGCATTTGTTACAGGGAATTCACTGATTGATTGGGGAACTGTAACGGTGTTCCCCTCAATGTGTCTAGCTTCAATGACACCAGTGAAATTAGTCCCTGCAGGGTACTCTAAAGATCCTACAATTTGTCTACTCATTAGGGCCTCTAAGTTTCTTTAGTTCCTCTTTTGCCTCATGATATCCCTGAGTCTTAGCAATCTCTAAACGTATATACAGAGTGTCCTCTGATAGTTGCTTAAGGTACTGTTTTAACTCTCTCATATCTTCTTTAAGAGGATCTAAATTATCCTGTATCATCTCTCTAGTTCTAGCCTCTGTCATAGCTTCAGCCTCTAGTTTAGTGATCCTAGCTGAGTGATCATCCACTGCCTCGCGTGTCTTCTTTCTTTCCCAAGAAAACCACCCCGCAAGGGTGGCTAACAGGACAGAAAGGAAACCCACAAAAAGCTCAGCTAAGTGATTGCCATCTCCGTCAACCATGTCACTCATTCCTTATAGTTTATTTTTGACTAGCCAATCTACGTTGCCGTCACCTGAAGAGACATTAATTGTGAATTGGGTTGAACTATCATTAGTAACCCACACATTGCCAAGGTTGGCTTTAGGGGTTACTATAACTTGATATGTTGTGTTTCCTTGATCAGGGATTGTTACTACTGCTTGGCTTGAAACTGTGCTCTCTGTTCCTGATAGGTCAGAGTCACGGAAGAATTCAATCCAATCAGATATGAGATCCAGTTCATAGTTTAAGTAAGGCCTGATCAAGGCTTCATTTCTGTTTACACCTGACAGCTTGAAGGATGCTGTAGGCTCTACCTTATTGGGTGCACCAGTAACAGGATCGTTCTGATCCTGTGATGCCCATTCAGGTAGTAATATTGGAGGTAATGCCATTAACTAGCTCCCGATAATGTAAGGGTAAGGTTTGAGGATACTGTATAGAGTAAATAAAGATCCATTCGTAGCATAGGCCAACCCGGTTATGGGGTCGAATGTCTCCAGTAGGCTCCCAGATCCCGTCTTATATCTCTGTACGGTGTGGATAATCTCATTAGGTGAACCAGCTCCACTCAAGGTAGGGTTAAATATCTGCATCTCAGTTACACCCCATTCAGTGTTAGTACTGGAACTTACCAGTTCGGCTTTACCGTGTATGTAAATGTATAGATACCCTCCTCTATTAGTCACAGTAACGTCATCAGCATTATCACAAGTGTATCCAACTATTCCTGACTCTAAATTAAGCAGAGTGGGAGTACCTATTGTATTAATATCCCAAGGAGTAGATAGTGTGCATTCTGATAATTGTTCCAATGATGATTGTGTACCAACTGAATAGAGGCGCGTCCCATCCTCATTGAAATTCATCCCACCTAGATCATTTACCCCAACAGCCTTAATACCATTTTCTGTTATGGTTGATATATCCCATGGAGTAGATAAGTCATATTGATAGATGAATGATTGAGACATGACATATAACTTAGTTCCGTCTGGTTTGTAGAGTAAACGGTCCATAGATGATGATGAGTTAAGTATCTGATATGTCTGAGTTAATGTACTGGTGGACAGATCATAAGAAGTCCCTAGTGATACCTCCCAGAAATAGAACACATTACTTGGAGAGGTTAATCTGCCAAATACGATAGCGTCTTGACCCTCATTGAAGAATACAAAACCCCACGAGACCAGATTGGCTATGAAGTTCATCCTACCTTGTGAGTGCAGGGTAGGGTTCTTCATATCAACCGTAGTCCATTCCCTAACTCTTGTGCCTATGAAGTCATTAATAGTAGCTGCATCTGGGAATTTATCGGAAGCTCCGGATGCCATCTCTGCAGGAGTAGCTTTCTCAACAGCACCAAGAGATGATGTTGTAGCTGGTTGCTTAATGTTATTATAAGCTGTTGCTGGGCTAGTCACATCAGACAGGTTATTAGACTCAAGTAAATATCTCGCATCTGCCTGAGATGTTGTAGGAACATCACTTGCCCCTGTCCCCGTGTTAACAACCGCCGCCGTACCTAATCCAAGATTTGACCTTGCAGTCACCACATTTGTAAGATCACTCAAGTTATTAGCTTCAAGTAAATATCTTGCATCGTTTGCATCATTATCCCTGAAGTCTGGACCGCCAGTCCCTTCGTTCTGAGTTGCTAGTGTGCCAAGGCCTAGGTTGTTTCTGGCAACTGTTGTGTTAGTAAGATCGGAGAGGTTATTAAGCTCCTCTAGATACTTAGCATCACCTTCTGATTCACTTAGGACACCTAAGTTAGCCCTAGCGGCGGCATCATCGGTTAAGGATAGTAGGTTGTCATCCTGTCTTAAGTATTTTGTATCAAGGTGAACCTCTAAGGTAGCCACCGTCGATTTTTTGTCTTCTACGCCTTGTCTTACATGAAGAAGGTCAGAGTCTGCAATAGCGACAACGGCGGGTAAGTCTGGTAATTCAACATCTGCCATCAGAATGTCTCCTTAAAAATTAATTAAAGGGTGCCTATCACACCCGTAAAGTTTCTGCTAGTACGTTGTACTCATCCCCCTCGGAAGGGTCTAGTTCAGCTAAGAATCCCATACTGACGTTTCCAGTTGAGTCAACAATATTGGATACAACTAAATTAGATTTAGTGCCTAATCCATCATCCGTGACAATCTGATCCCCTGTATCGGTAATTAAGAACCTACGGAGAATCTCCAACTCAACCGAGACTAATGGGTCACCAGCCTCTGGTATGAATGTCATAGTCCTTGCCACACCAGCTGAGGAGATCTCAGATAGAAGTGCATGGAGTGCAGGACTTTCATTATCCTGAACCTCTACGTGAATATCTGCAGGGTAGTGCTCGTGAAGTTTAACATATTTGTCTGTGCCATCAGACACTTTGGCTGGGTATCCCGAGGTTTTTCCTCCAAACGCTGCCTGTACATAGCACTGAGATCCTATACTTGGCGCTCCCTCAAAAACCGCCCCATCATCAAAGAAAACCTCAAAGTCAATATCTGTGGCGGCTCTGTAGGCAGTCATAGTTGTTTCAAATAACTTAAAACCATCCTGTAGATCAGTTACTTGCCAGACCTGATTTATAAGTCCCCCACCACCTCCGACCAAAGCACCTGTCTCCATATTAAGAGAAACTGATCCTAAATCTCCAAGGCTATCAGTGAACTCTAACCTCAGCGCATTATCATTTGTAATTGACTTGGCAACGATAGCGATTGAGAATTCATCCCCTATATTAACAGCATCACTATAGGTGCTACTTATGATAGTCCCTGCGCCGAGAAGGTTATAAATTATTGTGGTCAGGCCAACAACAGGATATCCCACTGGGTTTAAAACCTCTTGATTCTCCATGGTCATGAATAACAAATTAGTATTCCAACCTTCTGGATTATAAGGGTTCCCCATTGTATTTATGAGATTGGGGTAGCTTACAGATGGACCTAGTGAATTTCTAACAATGCTTAAAATATTATTGATTGTCCCATTAGCACTATTAGCTGTAATACGATTTCTAAGAGCTGCTCTATAAAGCTCATCAGATTTACCCTGACGGCTTTCACCAACCAATCGACCGATCACATCAAGTTGTCCACCAACAGCTGTGTCTAAATCGAAAGCTGAGTTAACTTCAAAAGCTAAGTCCTCAACTTTCTGAGTCTCTTGTAGGAAAGCATCAAGTGTTCCCACGATATTGGGCTTGTCCTCGAACTGCTCTATTACACGACCAAGGCCAACCTCAACAGAATTTTTTAAAACTGGTTCTGCCATAAGTCCTCCTTAGACTTGAACTGTGTAAACATCCGCCAAGTTGAATGAAGACACCTGTGAATCGGAAATAGAGATCTTAGCCTCTGACCAACTGCCCGGGTTAGGAACATCACCAGATGATGCTAGTATTTGCATCTCAACGGTGATATCGTTAAGACCAGATACTGCAGCATAAATAGGGCCGTAGAATCTTTTAGGGATAACATCCTCACCGATACCCAACGCATTACCTGCCTCTAGGACGGCTTGAACAATATCGTCTGGGCCAGTTGGTGGGAATAATTCCTCATCGTATAGATCGTAAGTAACACGGGTAGCAATAATGATATCGTCCGGTCTAGAGAAACTAATTGCTCTTGGTGTTTCTGTTTGGTCAAGAACGTTAACAGTGATGTCACCGAACGTTTGAATACCTGCAGGCTTCTCATTAAAGATTGCCCTAGCAATGTCACCATCGACACCACCTTCAACAATCACTTCATAACTGTGTGGGGGTCTACCCTCTCCATCTACGACATCAGATAAGTTTTCAACTAGTAGAACGGCTGATACACCCTCTACGTTGGCAACTGCAGAGATATTAGCTGGGACAGTACTACTACCAGCAAGCTGAGTTGTTTGTGAGGCCCTCTCACGTAGTTCCTCATCTGTTTCTTTATCACGACCAGTTGTAAAACTTAGTGGGTTAGTTGTGGAATCCAGTCCTGAAACCGATGAAACAATTTGTGTCAATGAGTTAGCTGGGGCGCGTATATCACCTGTAACAGTTGCCTGAGTGAACACAGATGCCGTTACAGACTCTACAAGTAGGAATGTAATAGCTGAGACAGCTATATTATCCTGATTAAGTGTAAATACCCTAAGCTGATCCCCTACGTTCTGAGCTTCCCAAGTTCTGCCAGATGGTAGATTTATCTGGGCCACTAACCCGTCAACGATCTCTGTAACCGTTGCTGCACCACTTGATGTATAACTAAAATCGTTCCCATTAACTTCAATAGTATAGAGCGTGTTATTCAGTACAGATGAAACCGAGTAGGTAACTTCCTTACACGATGAAGGTGCAAGTGTTAATGCAAATCCAGTTTCAAATTGATCAAGTGAAGATGGGTTGGCAACTAAAGTCCCTTGAGGGATTACCGTACCATCGGCTCCAGTGAAATCCTGATCACCTGAAGTTCTGGCTGCATCTAATCGAGTAATACCGATCAGTGCCACTAGTCTATCAAGAGCAGCACCTTCAGCTTTCGCTATATCGAAACTATCGTAGATAGCTTGAAGTAATGCTTCCTCATCTGCAATCTCTGCACCGATGATTGCCACTAGTTGACCTAGTAGGGTATCGTTATCGAATACGAGAGATGTGTTTAAATTTGTTACTAAGCTATCCTGAATATCTGCTTCTACTTCAGGAAAACGTCTTATGGTTAAGCCTTCTTCAGTGATGGCCATTAAGTAACCTCCAATCCTTCTAGAGTGACTACCTCACCACTATCTGTAATAGCGGAGAAGTTTACGGTATAAACCCTAGTCCCCGCATCAAGCGAAGATTCGAATTCTGTTATTGATTGGATGCCATCAGTTCCAACTATGATTTCAACCACAGCTGCATCTAGCATCCCTTGAGTTCCCTTGCTGAAAAGTAATTCTCTAGGAACTCCGAAGTTGATATCCTTGAACCACTCACCTGAGATAGTACTCAAAGATATTTGTAATCTTTGTCTAGTAGACTCTTGAATTGTCCCCAGTAAAGGGATCTGACCATTCTCGATGATTAGATCACCTGAATCGTCTAAAGCGATATCTGTCATGATATTCCTCCTACAAGAGGTAAATTAACTGGTGGAGGCCCTGCAGCAAATTCTACCCAGTTAACTACGATCCCTGAGATAGCTGTTTCAATAGCTGATGCTATATCAGTTGCCTTACTATCAATATCACCACCAACATTATTAAATACTGATGTCAGTGATGTTGTCAGGGCTGGCCCAACGGTTGAAGCTGTGATGGTGATTGGTGGAATTACCTCATCTAGGGTTGTTGGCTCCCCCGGGTCGCCAGTGGCAATCCCACCAGCTCCGTAGTATTCCATAATAGCTGTGGCCCACTGAGTTGCAGCTGCTGAGGCTGTGCCCGGGACAGCAAGCTCAAAACTAGAACCTGCTACAGATGAGCTGTATAGAACAGCTCCGTCCCCATAGTCAGCTGGCTGAAGGTAATTATTAATAGCTGTAGCTATTAGGGTTGCTGATGCTGAGGCATCCTCGCTATTAGTTATGGCAGTCTTAATATCTGCCTCTAAGGTTGTCCCTAATGGCATTTAAGCCTCCTAATTAGTCTTCGCATAGGTTGATAAGGTTGTTGGTGGCATCGGGCTTATAGGAGGCCCTGAAGGCCCTACACCTGTTGGGTGCGTATGTCCATCAAAGTAAGTCTTGAATGCATCACCAAGAACTAACGCCTCAGCTGCACCTTCACCGATCTCAACAGCTGATGCTGCATTGATCACAATCTTACCGTCCTTCTGAACCTTGATTTCTGATTCAGTCTCACCAATACCATTCCTTAGAGATAAGTTCTCAGTATCAACCTCAGGAGAGTTAACTGAAGTGAATAGCCCGGGTAGTGCTACAGCGTCTGAGATGCTGTGCTTCCTACGACTAAATGGAGTCTGAGTATTCATACCATCCGAGGATAGAAACTCCTCTATGCTCCTCATAGAGAAGACTAGGAGGACTGTATCGCCCGGGGCCAATGGAAAGCTAACCATAGCTCCTCCACCAGCTGGGAAGATCACGGGAACCTCTGGGAGGATAGGAGTCTCATAAGCAGACCCATCACTCTCCACTCGGTTAACTAAAGGTTTAGCATCGATAACCACTTGGGTTCCAACCTTACCAACTTTCTCAACCTTAGCTGGCATAGCTGTGTAAAGATTCGTCATCAGGTTGGCGAATGTACCCCTAACAACATCTTCAAATGTTAATTTCATTATGGGATCCTCTGACACTCAATCTCTGTATCCCAAGCATCACCTCTGAAGTTCAACTTGTGAGAAACTGATTGAATTTTATAGTCACCTTGGTAATCTCCAAACTTAACTTTAAGAGTTGTATTGGTTGTGATGTTACCGTTTAGGAATGTTGTGAGTTTAATACCTTGTGGTTTAGATGCCTTAGAGAATGTAGAGGTTGAACTCTTATCGTCATTCTGGCTAATAACACCTTTCACATTGGTTTCGATAATATCTACAGATTCAATTAATCCATTTTGTTCCTTGGGGTGAACGTTTAGTTTCCCCAATGTTATATACCATCCGTAATCTATCTCGTTGCATACTGCAGATAGTGAAGCGGATAGTGACCCTTCCCTGACAAGTGCTCTTGTTATTGCTTTCGAGGTACGTTCGTTTACGGTGAAGTCACCTTGAACAATACCTTTTGAAACAAACTGGGAAATTAAATCTGAAAGAATATTTTCGTAGGTTGTGTTTTTAGGGTAGGTCTTAAAGTATTTTGCATTCTTTAAGATGTTAGCTCCATCACTGCAAACCAGTGTGGTTACATAGTCGGGGCCAACCCTTTCTGTAGATACCTTAACGACTTGACCTGTGTAGATAGCCGGAAGGGCTTCATCTTTTTGATAGCCAGCTCTCAGAATAACTGAGGACTCAGCTGTAATAAAATTAATGGTCGTGTCACTAAGGTTAAAGACTTTGATGACAGCTGGTTGAGAATTCTTACCAGCTGGTGCGATATTATAATCTATCGATGCCTCGATCTGAAGATCAGTCAAGGTTATAGCCCCCGAAGGAACTGTTGAGTAATCTGAATAACCTGAATCAGATCCTCCCCCCACAACAACATCTGAGCTATCATTCTGAGTTAAAGAACTCGGAGCAGGGGGAGCAGTTTCTGTGTTCTGTGTGGACTTCAAAAGGTTAGCCGGACTACCAATTACCAATTCATATTTATGAATGAAAGCATTAGCCATTTTTAGAGTCCTAGTTGTTCAATCTCTTCTAGTGTTAAGTATAAGAGTTCGTAGTCTTTACCAATCCCGAAATTATCTCTTCCGACTGGATCAGATGTTTCTTTTAGCCTAGCACAGAACAATTCTCCGTCTGGGAAATCCTGCAGGCAATACCTACCAGTTAGATCATAGTTCTCAATAACTTTCACACTGTTGATTACATCAGATCCTGATAGACTTATGTTTATGTACCAACGGGATGATCTTTCATTATAAGAGATCTCAAAGATATAACTACGTCCCGAAAGGGATACAACCTGTCTACTCCAAGCTGTATCAGGGATAAATACACTAACTGCCATGTTAGCCTCCTGTCACTTGTTGGGTTCCCTCTCCGATCTGCCTTAGAGACCAATCCAATAAATCTTCCTGTTCAACCGTTTGAGTTGTACCAGCACCATTCTGAAGATTACTTGCATCATTCTGGAAGCTAGGGTCAGCTGTTGGTTGTGCAGTCACCTGTGCTTGGTCAGCAAATTCAACCTTAGTAGCCGAGAGATCTACGAATAGGTCTCCACTGCCCGGGCCAGATCTCTTACTGATCTGCACTGAGGTTATGATGCAGTTCTGAAGAGGAGTTATTAAGTTCTTAGGTTCACCGAAGCCCCCTAAGGTGGGAGTTTGGAACATTGTAATCGTAACAGGGGTAGCGTTGTCCTTGATATCCTGAAGGTTAACTATGTAATTCTCAGGGGCAATAACAAACTCAGAGTTAGAACCCTTAGCTTTCACCCTTGTCAGAATGCCCGAGATAGTCACTGTGTCTTGATTCTGGATAACGTGGTCAACAACAGATCTACCACTCTCAATAGGGTTACTTGTAAGAGTACTTGATGTTGTGTATTGAGTACTAGTAGTGGCATCGAGTTGGTAGATAAGGCCTGTAACAGAATCTGTTATAAAAGTAGCCATTATTGTACTGCCTCCATTGAAGGTACTAATTGATTCTGAATAGCGGTCTCTACCACACGGGTAGCAGCCTCTTCATCTAACCCATTAGCGTTAACTTCGATATTTACCTGTCCGATGCTTCCGCCTCTACGTCTATTGAACCTTTCCCTTTGTTTAGACATAGCTACTCTGGATGCTTCAGCTCCACTAGCTTTTAATCTAGCGGCGGCTTGCTCATTACCAAACAGGGCTCTAACCCCATCTACAACGGATCCGATGAAGTCGCTAAGTCCTCTCATGAAATTAGGGAATGCATCCTCAAGGGCCTTGTTCAAGGCGTCCCCTATCATAGTCCCAATATTAAATGCGAAAGCTAATAGGAAGGCTTTGACAAAGAATCTTCCAAACGTCTTACCTGCTGATAGTCCTCCTGACTTCATAAGTCCGAACAACTTCTTACCTGTGAATATGGTTGCAAGGGATGTCCCTATAGCTAGAAGACCTTTTAGTGGGCCATCTTCCATACCAGAGATCTTATTCAAAGCTCTTTCTAAAATACCAAAAGGTAAAACAATAACACCTGCAAGTATTTTAAATAGTCCAATAAGAACCCTCACAGCTCTCCCTAGAACACTCAACTCCTTAACGCCTTTCTTAGTCATATCGGAGATATCTGACATAGATCCTGTCACAGTATCTAAAAGGATACCAAACGGCCTGATGATTTGGGTAAGGGCCCTTATAGCTATACCTAAACCACTTAGAGCCGCACCAACAATCCTACCAATTGATCTGAATGTTGGGGCCAATTGATCAACTGTTGCTCTTAGGTCATCAAAGAAAGATGTTAATCCCTCACCAAGTCCTTCATCGAATGCCTGAGATATGTTGATCTGATAGGCTGTAGATAATCTTTGTAGAGAAACACGAGTAGTGTTCAGAGAGGCTGTAAGTGCTCCACCTTCCCTAGCAGCTATCCTTAGCTGTTTGGCAAACTTAGGTAGGAACTCTGTAGAGATAAGCTCTCCGTTCTCAAGCATCTTAGTTAGTTCTGGGATTGTTGCTCCAACAGCTTTAGCAGCTGTAGATAGAGCAATAGGCATCCTATCACCTAATTGTTGCTTAAGTTCTTCACTGGTCACTGTACCTTTAGAAAGGATCTGTGTGAACGCTCTGAAAACACCGAAGGTATCTTCAGCTGATAGGCCAAATGCCGCCGAAGCCTCAGAACCTGCAAGGAATATTTCCTTGGTCTGCTCCATTGAGAGGCCAGCATTATTAGCGGATACGGCTATTTGCTGGAAACCTTTAGCACTTGTGCTTAATTCACGACCAAGATTCATCGAGGTCTCTTTAACGAACTCGAAGTCTTTTGCAGCCTGTTCAGTAGATCCAGAGGCGGCTAATAAAGATGCTCGCATAGATTCAAAATCCATACCAGTTCTACCAGCTCCACCTGCTATCCCTACAGCCGCAAAAACTGATAGGTAGCTTCTTGCTAGGTTTCTAGCAGAATCTCTGGCAGAGTTCATAGCGAAGGTCTGAGCCTTGAAAGCTCTCGATGCCCTATTGCTCTGCTGTACCGTTGTTGTAAGTTGATCGTTAACCAGTCTTAATTGGTTAGTTATCTTTGAGAAGTCACCTGCAGTAGATGCCTTCTTAATAGATGCTGACAGTTGATTAAACTGTTGTTGGAATTGCTTAAGTTGTGCTTTTGATTCAGGAGTTCCTAGTACACCAAGTCCACGAGTTGCTTTTCTTCTAGCAATCTCTAGGGATGATGCTACTCGGTTTCTCCTGATTTGAATTCTTTCTGCAGCTTTAGCTGCTCTCTCTTCCTGACGAAGTTGATCAGCAAAGAAAGTTTTAGAGGCTTTCATCCGAGCTTCTTGGGTTCGTTGAGCTTTAGCACCAATCCTTCCCATTTTAGCTTCTATGTTAGAAAGCCCTTTATCGACCTCACTAGAGTCAAAGCCAAGCTGTAGGATAAAATCCTTAATAGTCATTGCCATTATCTGCTTCCTTTATCAAGAGCTTTCATCTTCTCCTCGTGATCCTTGTGTGCTGCTGTGTCAATGGCTTCCATACAATCTATATATTCTTTATATTCAAGAAGCTCTGGCAACGTCATCTCATATCTGAGGAAACGGATAGTCTCTTTATTGTATTTACTTCGGTATATTGTGTAGATATACCAATCTAATGAGGTAAGAGAACAAGTCTTTTCTATTTGTCTGAGGACTCTTCCAGATCTGGAGTTGGGGTTGTTAGATTCTCCATCAGGCTCATTAAACGGGTCTGAAAACCGCTCTCGGTAAAAAAACTTTCGAAGTTCTCCCTTAGTGCAAATTCCACTAACTGGATCATACTCCCGTAGTTACCTCTGAAGTGTGTATCGAAATTAATTTTCTTACCGTCAACCTCAACATTATTCAGTAACGCTGAAATTAACTCTGCTACGTCAACCTTATCAAGTTGAGTAGATAGAAGGGTGGCTAAGTCAGAGAACGTTTTAGGTGCTCCGTGAAGTAGCTCATCGTGACGAAGACCATCAAAGCTTGCACCAATCGATGGCGCTAAAAGCTTACTGATCTCTAAAGACATTTTAAGACCAACTGTTGCAGGCAGAAGATGAAGTGTGTAGGTCACACCGTTGATCTCCTTAGTTGAAATACCTGCTTGTTTATTTATATCATTTATATCGAAAGACATATTCTCTCCTTATAGAGGGGGCTATGCCCCCATCAATTAAATGTTAGCTTCTACGAAGTTGTTAACTTGATCTACGATATCAGCCGTAGCTTCACCAACACCTTTAGGTACTGCAGTGAACACCATGTTCTCAACGAAGAATGTAAAGGTACGAGCATTGTTAGAAGTACCTAGAGTTCCTTCACCGATTGATTGTAGGTGGGCGTTGTTAGATAGAACCAGAGTCGCACCAGATGGATCAGAGATCACAAGAGGTAGACGAATAGGTGTGTCACTTGCACGTTGTGCAGCGTAAACACCAGCTAGGCGCTTAGCACCTGCAGAGGTATCCATTAAATCAAAAGCTACTGTACCAGTTTGATCTGGGCTCAGAGCTAGAGCAACTTCACCATCGGCTCCAACTGTAGGAGCTGAGAAGTCAGAGTTATAAGTAATAGTAATGAAACTATCTTCTGCGTAGCCGTCAATAGGTAGGCCACCGAAGTTACTTACAACTTGTCTACTTGAGTATGTTACGTGTGCCATGTATTTCTCCTATTAACCTTCAGAGATTGTTAGAACGCCGTTGAACACAGCTTCATGGATAGCACCAGCAAGGAAAGCAGTGAACTGAACGTTACGTAGTACACGAGCTTGTTTATCAGCTGCTGGGATCTCTGTGATCAATGGTGGGTTAGTTTCGTAAGACTCTAGGAAGTTAGAATCAACGAATGGTTGAAGTGCTGCAGATAGTCCAGAATCGATCTGAGAAATACCAGAAGCAGTGTAAGGGATCTTACCACCTTGCTGGTTGATAATCAGACTAGAAATTCTTTCAGTGATACGCGCGGTCATTGTGTCACGACCACGGATAGTATCAATCCACTCTCCACTTTCAACTTTACCCGGGCGAGTTACTGGAACTCCACCAACAAGAGCAACCATATTGTATCCGTAAGATAGAACATTAGTTTGCTGGGTAGATGTTAGTTTGTTACCTGTACGTGGGTCTTTAGACTCAGCGAATAGGCTTAATTGGTTACCAGCCCAAGTTACAGCATTCTCATCTGGAGCGTATGGTGCATTAACACCGATCCACTGAACTTCAGGGAAGTTAGCTGAATCTTCATGCCATAGAGTGATTGTACGATCCTTAGTAGGGGTGCTACTTGAAGGAGCGTCAAGGATAGCTGTATCTGAAGAAGCTTGGAAGAAAATACGATTCATAGCTTCAACTGCTGTAGATAGCTCACCACGGAATACTGAATCTTCTTCTGCAGCGATGAAGTAGAAGTCTTCATCTTCTTCAAGGATTGCATTAAGAGCATCAGATCCTGTCTCAGTACTTGTGTAGGTATCTGCTAGGTTCTCAAGACCAGTGATAGAGAATACGTCAGAAGAGGTATTAGCTGTGATCTGTAGAGTTGCTGCAGCACCAACACCAACTACTGTTGCTGTGATGTGATCTGTTACTGGGGTAGCTGCATCGATATCAGCTTTAAGTGCAGTTACAATCTCTTCAGCTGTGTCTGCAAGTAATGCTGTGTAGTTAGCAGTTACGGAATCATTGTCGTTAACTGTTACAGTAACTTCATAAACTGTGTTCTCTGCAACATTCTCTGGTGTCAGGATAGCGTCTGAATCCCTACGTCCAACCTTGAACAGTGGGCCTGACGGTGTATTAGCAAAGAATGCTGTTGCTGCTAGATATGGATCAGAAGTTGTACTGAAATCAGCTGCTACATCCTGCACACTTGCATAAGACCTTACACGACTTAGGTAAGCACTGTGCGAGGCAATAAACATCGGTGTACCAAAACCAGCTCTACTTACAGTTGTTGTCTGTAGGCTGATGTTGACTGTGGCTACTGGATTTAAAGCCATTATGTCTCCTAGTTAATTGTTCCACTCATAGGGAGCGGGTTAGTGTCTTCATCACTTCTAAATACATCACCAGTGTATTCAACACCTTTAATATCTGTAGAAGTAATATCTTTAACATCTGTAATTGCAAATGTCAGATTGAATGAACTACTCTCGCTATATGAGGTTGAAAGCAGTTGTGGAATTTCAATTATGTCATCGGTTACTCTTACCTGACCTGAGGTTTCAGATCTAACTCTTTCAAGGATAACGTCTGTACTAAAGAAAAATTCTAGATCCTCTGCTATCGCCTTGGAGTTACCTCCGAATACGGTATAGTTGATAAGGATCTCTTTAACATTCTCGTACCTAATGGTATTATCATCAGGCATAGATTGTTCAATTAGATATCCACCGGGTCTTCCTGTTGTCAGGATGTCTACGGTGACATATGGGAAATCTGGTTTAGGTCCGGGCTTAGTCTTAGCACCAGTTTGCCTAGAACGAATAACGGAAGGGTAAGAACCTGATGTGCTCAACTCTGAACCAATAGTGTCACGAGCAATACCAATAAATGTTCTATAAACTTGATCATAATCTATCATTGGTCATCATTCTCATTCTTATCTTTACGGACTAAAACAACCTCATAGTGATCGATTGAAAGTGTAGTCTCAATCCAAGGATCAGATTCGACTGTCACATATACATAACCGTCAATGGTTGTCTCGTAAGCTTGTGTATTTTCAAGATGGTTTGTTGTGAAGATAGGAGACCTAGTGAAGAACACCCTAGCATCTGTAGATGAGACACCTTCAGGTAGAACATCTCTCTTGGTTCCTAATCTGAATGGTTGAAGTGATCCTTCGACATCAAACTCATGCTCGAACCCATCAACGTAAAGACCATCTTCATCGTAGAAGCCCTCTTCGAACTTCTTAAAGGTGAGTGTCTTAGCTTTTAATAATCTCACTTCTTAATCTCCTCATCGATAGAGTTTCTGTAGGCTAGGTTATCCCTAAGCTCTCCAGAGTCCACCAGAGGCTCATCACGACCTTTAATACGGATAGTGGTGGGACTATTAGATGCAAGGGCTGAAGTATCTCCAAATAAGCTCTGAAGCTCTTTCTGGTAGTACTTACCAATGGTATCTAGTAGTAGTTTAGCATCAGCTCTGCCAGCTAAGTTACTTGACCAATTGCGGATAGCGCTCTTAACTCGCATAGACTTCTGAGGCTTGGCCCCGAAGGCTGTTATCTGAAAGACTGGTCTCTTAGGGATATCATCAGTCCCAAACTCATGAATAGCCATCAGGGCTGGGAACGAGAGGCCAGAGGTGTGTTGCCCCTGACCTGCAAAGTAACCTATCTGGATATTCTCACCATCAATGGATTTAACGTTTGCTTTTATTCTGTTAAGAGTGTTCCCCTTCTTAACTATCTTTGCTGTAAATCCCATGGTGGGCTCCTTATGCGACTCTCCAGATCTCTATGTTTGTGAAATACATAGTGGCCTGAGTACCACCAGTCTCTGGGGCATAATCAATATCAATATTAAGAACGCCGGATCCAGTGAAATAGTCAAAACCTTGGAAACTCTCTCGCTGCTCAGAACCGCCATCCCTAGCCCTTTTGCGGTAATCTTCTCCATTGAAGAGGATTGTCGTATCGTTGACTTGGGCGCGAATTAGTATATCGCGGGTACCTCTGTCAAGGTTGTGCAAAGTCATTACACCGATTCGATAAGTACCTGAAGGTAATGATGGGGTTGTTAATCGCTGGGCTTGCTGGAAGCTTGTAGACGTAGTAGATCTAACTGTGCCGTCTGACTCTGCCTGAAACTCAGTTCCAAACACGGGTAGTGCATCATCAACATATTTCTTAGTGGCGGGCTCATAATCTGCATCTGGTGTGAACGGCGTAGTATTATCCAGTTCCAGAACATCAGCCTTATCAGCTTTACTATCTAGATCTGAACTCAGTGCAACATTCTCAAATGTCGCCAGCTGAACGTCAGCCGTGTTGTATATAACTGTCTGACCAGCCAATGGACCAGCTGTCTGAAGACCACCAAAAAGATCTATACCGGAGGCTTTAACAAAAATGTCCTGATTATTCGAGATAAGGACATCATTACCAATATCGATGCTAACCTCTGTTCCGATTTGACCTGCAGTGATTGTGTGGTAAGTGTCGGCAATCTGAGGGGCTGTGTCGTCAGTCCCTAGGAAGATCTCGACTCTTAGGTTACCGGCTTCGGCTGGTCTAAACGAATAACCAACAAACAGTTCATCGTTAGTTGTTGCTACTGTATAGGTCTGTGGTGCCGGTAGTTGCGTATCGAAAACGTTTGTAAGTGGGAGGGTTATCCTAGATCCAAGGTCAACTACTCTTGGGATACTAGAGCCCGTGTCATTATAAGATTGGATAGGAATCAATGCAGTATTCCCACCAGCCCCTGTGAATCCAAGAACCTGACTGGCAGAACTTATTTTAGCACCATCCTGACCAAGCAAGATAGAACCAGAACTAACCTCTTTAGATGATAATCTCCAAAGGGTTGCGTCATAGGATGCTGGTGCAGTTTCACCGCCCCAGATAAACGTAGATTCAATATCGTTACCTACATTAACTACAACAGGTAAGCCACTTTCAAGTAGACCTTCGTTTGGGGATGCTCCGAAGAACGCATCGCGCGCTGCTTTAGATGCGAAGAAGTAACTGTTACCTGTCGCTCCAGCTGGTCCTGTTTCACCTTGGACACCCGTAGCACTTGAATTATCCAACCAAACGGTACCACCAGAATCTCTTACTTGGAAAAGGGCTACTTGGTCAGGGCCATCGGAGTATTCTAATCTAATGTTCAAGCTTATGTCGTTGTCGTACGCTGTAATCCAACCGGGATTAGCAGTATCATAGTTATCTCTTGCAGTTTCCGCTGCTGCCCTATCAGCGCCTACAAATACATTTTGAGGAGGGCCAAGGGTAAATCCGCTAGGCGCTCCAGTAGGAGGTAGAATAGGCATTATGTATTATCCTGTACGCTAAGAGGGGCATCAGTGTATCTTAATGACTTAGCCCAGACTGTATTTTCACCTACAGTGATAATCTTTACAGAGGTACTATTAGGTGAAATACTTAAGATCTCTCCATCATTAGACGAGGCTGATGGTTGTGATGCAGCAATCTGCAGGAGAATAGGGGAGGTTGATTTGTTTGAAATAACTAAAGCAGTTCCTACAGCTATTCCAGAGAGTGTGTTGACATCCGAGTAGGTGGTGTTACTTACAAGGATATCAGGTATAGTATCGCTCATTATTCCTCCAAAAGGAAAGTATTATTACAGGAATAAATCAGATGTGCACGTACAATCGTTAATAACGAACTTCTCGCTTGGGTTGATCTTAGCGCCGATAGCTCTGCTTGGGCTGTAACCACCGCCCGGTAAAAGAGGGCAGATATCAGCTAAGGAATCAAGATAATCATCCCAAGCTACTCGACTAATCTCACCGTAGTTTTCTTTCTCTACGCCGCCAACCTTCTCTCTCTTTATGTTCTGTTCGTCAACTGCATACTTAGACTTGTTGAGTAGTGCAACTGATTTCAGTGTTTTACAAAGAGCCTCACTGTAATAGATATCGTCATCAGCTGGGATTTGATAATCAACAACATTGTTAATGATCATCATCATTTCGGTGTCGGTGAGGACGTTACCATCAGGAAGGAAGACCTTAGCATCGGCTAGAAGTTGTGCTCTATCTATTACTGCCATAATGGCTCCTTATTAGAATTCTTTTTAAACAAAAATGCCGCCCCGAAGGGCGGCTGTTAGTTCGCTAACTATTAAGGAGTAGTAGTAGTTAGGTGACGAACTAGCTGTGGGTTCACCAACATTGGTAGAACGTTCTTCTCAGTCCACAGGGTAACACCGTTACGATCATCTTCTTTAGACCAACCGTATGCAGTTTGTGCAGTAGTGTTAACGTACTGACGAGTTTGAGCTGGAGCAAATACTTGCTTCATGAACGTCTCAGCACCAACTGGGATCATGTAAGCATCATCATCAGCGATTAGCTTAGTACCAGTGATAGAGGCACTGTAACGGATGTAGCGTAGACCATCGTGTGAATCGAAGTACTGGTAGTTGAAACGACCAGAACCAGAACCGAAGCTAGACTCAGGAACACCCATAGATGCTAGGTCTAGACCACCACGCATTTCACGGTTCAGTGTTAGTGAACCACCACCACCTTGTTGCTTCTCAACTAGAAGACGTTGGTTGAAGAAGTTCTTACCACAGATAACAATAGGCATTGTCATTGTGTTCATAGTCTTCTCAACATCTTGCTCTAGGAAGTCAAGCTGTTCAGCGAATGCTTGGAAGTGGTCAATAGTGTTGTTGTCCAGATCCATATTGATCTTAGCAGGACGTGCACTACCAATGATGTCAGTATAGAAGTTGTACTGAGGCATTGGGCCTCCACGAGTGATGTTTGTATCACTTGTTAGTAGTTGAGCAAACGCCAACTCATCAAATAGTTGCCATGCTTTCTGGCTCTTAGCATTCATTTGAGAAACAAGGTATGCTTCATCCATTAGCTGATCAGTAGTACCCGGGATTCTACGGTTAGCGTAGTCTTTTGGAGCTACATTAGAACGGATACCGAAGCTACCTACTTCGTAGATTAACTGACGAGGCTTGTCTTTTTGTAGATCGTTACCGAACTCATCAAAGCGCTTACCACTTGGTAGCTGTACAGTGTGATCTAGTTCATCATACTTGAAAGTGTTAGTTTCAAGCATAACTTGGTTTGTTGTACCACCTAGTAGAGCAGTCAGAAGGCCCGGAGCAACTTCTTGGCGCTCAACAATAGGGGTAACATCTTGTAACTCGAAAGAATTCTCATTAGAGTGGCTTAACGCCTTATCGAATTCTACATTACTTTCAGAAATCTTAACAGTCATATATCTTTACTCCCTGTATTAAGATGTGTAAGTTGGGCTAACAACTTCAGCGTTGTCGATAACCATGATTCCAGCTTTCTCTAGAGCTTCCTCATAGATAGCTTGGTTAGGGGCACTGATAGTAGCACCTGTGTAGTCAATTCCATCACGAACAACACCAGCGTTGTTTGCACCACGGAAGAATACAGTTACATCTTCAGTAGCTAGGTCTACATCACGGTTGTTGAAACCAGCACCGAATGCTGTACCAACGATAATAGCTACAGAGCCATCGTTCGGTAGGCCAGAACCAGTACTACCGATTTCACCAATGTTAGTGTCAGCAGCAATCTGCCAAGCTCCAGCTGTACCGTTATAGATCAATGGGATACCCATTGGCTGAACAGTTGTAGCTGCAATAGCAGGGGTAATGCTAGCAAAGTTAAATTGCATAGCGTTAGTGTTCTCAAAGGTATTTACGCCTTTAACAACATCTGTAAAATACTTACGACCAGTATCATTAACAGGCATTATTTAGCTCCTTTTTGTAGGTCTTGTTGTTCCATGATTTTGTCAATCAGGCTTTTCTCAACGTTATCAGCTTCAGGTTCACCACCTTCACCAGCTTCAGCGTCAAGAGCTTTTTGAAGATCAGTGTCAGCTGTTTCTTTGCTGTCTTTAGCTTCTTGATTTGCTTTCTCTACAGCCTTCTCAACTTTAGCTTCAGCTTGAGCTACTAGAGCGTCAAAAGCTTTAACGATAGTTTCAGAAGCTTCAATACCAGCAAGTACGTCAGCAACCTCACCAGTTAGTTCAGCTTCAAAGCCGTAACCAGCAAGAGTGCCTTTAGCCTTCTCAACAGCATTCTCATGTCTAAGAGCTGCGATTTCAGCTTGTAGGTCTTTTACGATTTGATCAGACATATCATCCGTTCCTTTATCATTTGTCTCTCCCCCGATGTCATCACCCGTAGCAGGGGAAGAGGGGGTGTTTGTTGCATCCGCTTTAGACTTATCTAAAGCAGTATGTTCTTCTCCGATTTGATCTAGAATAGCTTGTTGCTCTTTTGTTAGAGGCTTCTTATCATTCTTTGCTTTAGCAAGAACCATATCATTCTCTAAGCTGCAAGCTCCACCCTGTGACCAATCGGTATAGGTAATTTCTGCACCTTTAAAGTCAAAGTGAACACCTTTAAGTACTCTCTTTGCCTTAGGTTTCTCAACTGCGCTTGATAGTAAATTAGACATCAGTTAACTCCTCAATCTCAGTAGCCTTAGCTCCGATACTGATTCCAGCAAGCTCTCCACTCTTACGTAGTTCCCAAGCAGTTTCGTTATGGAATTTAACTTCGATAAGTGGTTGGCCTTCACGGATATCAGTCTCACCAATAGTGCAATCCTCCTCAGCGACCCAAGCCTTGACAACAGAGAAAGCGTCTGTCTTATGCTTATGGAATAGTCCATGTTGAAGAGTTTCGGATTTAATAGCTTTGTTTAAACTATTAACCATAGCAACTGTATCTTCTAGGGAAATAGTATCTCCAACTCCATCAACATCATCAGGATGGATGTAAAGTTTTTCGATAGCTATCATTTCCTCTTCTTTGAACTGTTTGATTACAGTCTTACCTGAATCATTAGTTCCACCGAAGTGTTTGTTGAAGAAATTAAGAAGGCCTTTCTCAGTAGTCAGGTCATTCTCTTCTTCTACAACTCGATACTCAGTAAGTCTTACAACTTCTTCTGGGTTACCTGTGATCTCTGCAGACACTCCAGAGTAAGTATAATTAACTCGGAAAGTCTTATATCCTTCATCAGTATAGATCTCGAAGTAAACATAACTGTCATCGGTATCCATAAGGTAAGGATAAACCTCAGGGTATTCTGAGCGAATAGCACTTGAGATAATGCTTCTCTTATCATTATCTGTATTCTTCTCAACATCTGAATCTACAGACTTAATAACGTCTGGTAGCTCATTGCTAGGGAAGAACTTTTTATAAGCAGCTCTAATCTTTCGCTTAGCTGTAGCTTTAGCTGAACCACTTAGGTCTGTCTGATTGAATCTAGCAACTGCATTTTGCACATGAGATTTATCATGGATTGGAAATTTCCAAGTGGAGGTCTTTGAAGGATCCCCCACATAAGCAAAATCAGAAGCTGGTAATGATTCACCAGAACCAATCTTCTTTGTCTTAGCCATAGTTAGTCCTCTAATGATATGGCAATCGTTTCACCACTCTCAGGATCGATAGCAAACATAATTCCATCTTCTTCTCTATCAAGAACAAGACTCTTAGCTACGCCACCATTCTCTGAGTTGGTCGAGCTTGATGCACCACCTGATTGAGTATTACCCGTACCAGATGTACCACCACTCTCTCCACCACGGCTTGTATCACCGTCATCAAAAGTTAACTCATCAATACCATCCGTTGGTAAGCCAGCCTTTTCATAAAGAGATGTAAGAGCCTCTTTAGTAAGACCTCCAACAGACTTCATTCTTTGAACAGCTTTAGAAAGAACGTCAAGATCAAACTCATCAGGATCCACAGGCTCAAATACTGGCATGTCTTCCCAATCAAGCTTAATGTTGTTGGCTTCTAGGATTGTAGGAACAAGTTGGTTGTTAATCAGATCTGTCTTCCACAATACGTTGCGTTGAACGTACATAGCGTGTGTGGATGTCTGACTAGTACTAAGCGCATAAGAACCTGTAGAGTCCTGACCTAATAGTAGGAACCCAGATCCAAATACGTTGTAAATACTTTTACGTTTTTGATCAATGATATCTGATGTTTTGTACTGCTTACCACCACCGTCGATACCTTTGAATTGAATATCGTAGTCTTGGGTTTTGGTTGTAGGATCTACATCAGATGACAGAACTATATAGCTTGACTCACCAGCGTGTAACGCTGCAGCATCCTCTTGAAGGGCTGTATACTCAGCTGCCTCATCAGGATATGTGCCCGGGTCATTAGCTCTCTCAATCAGCTGGGAAGGAACTCTAAGCACTAGAGCACCACCGAGGTCTTTACTGACACCTACAACTTCATACTTCTCAATAAGCTTCTTCTCTAACCAAGCATCGTAGCAATGCATAAGGGGAGAATCACCTTGAGGGTTATTATTGGTAGGATTGTAAACGCTGTGGAGTAATTGTTCTGACTTGATAAATGGGTAATTAGCTTGCTGCAGGGCTGCTGTATCTAAGCTTGTTAATCCCTGAGCGAAATCAGTCATCTTAGGATTTCTATTTTTCTTAAGGTTTGGCTTTTGAACAAAACCGATAACCTCACGAAACTCTTTATCCCAGACCCATCCGTAAACGGACTTCTGATCTCTTGGTGCTAATTTCTTAAGAACTCTGAAGCCTTTGTAAGGCCCTGAGTTACGTTTTTCTGTAACAATATTCAGAAGGGAGAAACCGTAAACGATATCTGTGTTTAGGTTATTAATAGCCTGAAGCCAAGTGCCAGAACTCAAATTGCGAATATTGTAGTTAAGGAACTTAGCAACTTCCTCACTTATTGCTGATCCACTATTGGAAACAAACTTCCCACCTGAGAGTGCCATAAGCACTGGTAGATTAGTAACGTCTACAGAGTTAAACACTGCATCGTCAGCCATCATATTATCGAAAGTACAGAGTCTACGTGGCATAGTAAGTTCAGTTCTACGTGTATCCTGAATGAACCTACCACTTGTTACTATTCGTGGCTGGCCTTTCTCACGATTGGTGATAGGCCTAACCACAGTTTTGCTTCCAGAGGTTTCAGCTTTATTGATATCTTCTGACATCAGCTACCTCTTATTAAACTTTACCAGACTCTCTGATGATCTTTTTGATCTTCATCGGGGCCTTAACATTCTCAGGAACCTCTACACCCAGCTCCTCGGCATAGGCTAGAAGATCATCCTTCTTCTTAAGGGAGCCTAGTTTAGACTGGGGTGCTTCCTCTGCAGGGGCCTCAACCACTTCTTCGACTTTCTCTTCAACTGAGGGAGCCTCAGCTACAGGAGTCTCAACTTCAGGTGTTTCCACGGAAGTCTCTTCTACTTGAGCATCTTCAGGAAGAACTAGAACAGCCCTGCCCATGAACCCCATGTAGTTTCTCATAGTTGCATCGATACGTTTTGTGCTCTCACTAATACGGTACCCATCAAGGATAGCGGCTTGAATATCTAGAAAGAACTGACGTTCATGGATAGCACCAACGCCTTTATTTTCAATAACTAAACGAGTAGGTTTACTCATACTTAGCTCCTCTCAACTTTGTTCTTAGAAATAACATCCTTAGCATAGGTGTCACTTCGTTTTTGATTTCGTTTAACAACCCGTATACTCCGGGCCTGTGTCAGGTAATTGAATGCACTAGCCATAGCATCCACCCAATCATCTTTCTTAGTGCGCGTACTTCGTTCACCGTCAAACTTCTCAAGCTCATCGTAGAGCTTATTGAGGGATTGTTTGTTCTTAAAGGTGCTTTCAACTACACGAACCAACCCAGCCTCAACAGCACTTGCGAAAGGCTCAAACCTTGATAGTTTGTTTTGGGTATTAGGGACTGGATCTTGTTTAGGTCTTAAACCCTCAGCTAGGAGTTTCTTAGCAGACTCTGCGAACTCAACCTTACCAGCTGCACCGGGGTCAATCGGAAGGACTATAGCACAATCTTCACCATCGTAATGGCCTTGCTGAGCTATGATCTTATCCCTCTCACCGGGGCGCTTTCTGAATCTTCCATACTCTTCACGACCCTTCTCAGTGTTAGATTCAACGTGGTCACCAACTAAGTAGTAGAACCCATCAGGGCATTTACCTAATTTAGCACAAGCTGTGAAGTCAGGATGTTTCTCTTGAGTGGTAGGTTCTTGTGAAGCCTTATCCCATCCTCGTGCCCATACGGCATTGAAAGGAATGTTAGGGACTTTAACCATGTTCTCACGTCTGAAGTAATTAGCTCCTTCAGCTCTTACGTTCCAGTTACCATGAAGTAGCTGAGCTTTATCTACAGGGCCTAGACCTTCTAGGAAAGCTTTGTACTCAGGGTTGTTCTTCATCATCGGCGGATTATCGTAGATAGTCGCAGAGATGAATGTGAAACTAAGGATAGCTGCTTCCCAATCCTCTTCAGGTATATCAAACCTTTCAGCTAACTCCTGACGGGTCTCACCCCAAAAGAAGTCACCTTCACGTCTGATAAAATAACGAACTACACCATCCCTCTCAGGAATCGGATAACCTTCATCATCAAGGTGCCAATCGATCAACTCTCTGATCTTATGATCACTATCAGGGTTACATGACATAACCATACGGGAAGGATATTCAGATTCTGAACGGAGACGAGACATCATATATTCAAGCTGTGACCATTCGAACTGGCAAGCCTCATCTACACCTATAAAGGTATACTGGAGACCCTGAATATTTAGCTTATCTTTTTCGTATTCCATCATTATATTCACACATAGGCGCAACCCTATATGCCGCCCATTGTAGGGCTGCTACACGTCACCGTGTAGATTAGACTATATCATAATCCCAATATAGGACTCTTACCTTTTCCACCACCATAAGCTTGTGGTGTACTCCCTTACGGGATAGTCGTTGAACGTTTACCAATCAAGGTGGGATGTGAAGTGCTTAAACGTTCTTCTCGCTCTTATATCTGAAACCACTGCATATCTGCAGTTAAACAGAGTAGCTACTTCCTTTGTTGAAAAACCCTCAGAGAACTTTTTGCATATAGCGTTAACCTTCGTAATCGTCAGGCTCTTAGATCTACTACGGGAACTCCAGTTATACTCTTGTGAGATATACTTAAAGTTCTGCCCGCTCTTTATTGCACCTACGGTACTTGTGGGGCAGTTGAACACTTCCGCTATTTCACTAGTCTTAACCCCATCTTCCAACATCTTGCAGATTGAGTGGACTTGTTCATCCGTCAAGTTTCTTTTTGGATTTAGTCCTGTTCTTACTGCATGTAGGCTGTTTTCTTGGGGGGTTGACCACTCAAGATTAGACCATCTATTATTAGATTTGTCACCATCTTTGTGATTGACTTGAAGACTCTCATAATCATCTACGGGACTATAGGCTAGAATCACTAGTCGATGAACATAGAATGTTTTCCTTTTCAATCCAACAGTTACGTATCCGTCACTTTTTAGATGTAACGTTAGAAATCTATTGGACAATATTGAGAACACCTTACCATCACTAGTTACGCAATACTCTGGGTATCCTATATGTTCTAGGTTTTTCATAACTTACTCCATTTGTTTCAGTTTATCTTGATTAGTACTTCGCTGCTGATAATCTCACAAATATGAGACTTCCCAGCAATTAAATAAGTTTTCGACACATATTACTATGTGAAGGCACATTAATCTTATGCTGCCACTTCATAGAAGCGCCACTTGGAAAACGACAAGTTAGGTCATTCGACCTGAAAGTTGGCCTAATAGAGTCATCTAACTCATTGTACATATTGAAAGCGGTATCGAATATACCGCCCTGCCCCTTTATCTGGGGGGTGGTTCGCCTAAACATGATGATAGTTGTTTTACTATCATCTATATACCTCAGGGGTAACATTTGGAGAAGGTAGGATTTCCCCGATCCTGCAGCTCCGCCGATAATACATATCTGAGCGTCACTGTTTAAAATCATTTCTTGCTTGGCTGAGGCTGGGCCCAACGTTTGAACTTCTTCAGACATCTAGGTTACCTCTTGTTTGCTACCTCGAAGTGCCCTTCTGGGCCGAAGTATTCTAGGGATTCGACATTAACTGCTAGAAGTGATGCACACTTACCTTCTTCATTAGGTGCGTTAGTAAAGTGGATCAGTGCTCCGTCTGCTTGGGCACGTTCTGCTTCAACAGTCATAGGGTTAAGCCCTTTAAGCTTAACTATGTATTTGATTTTGTTTGACATTTTGGTATGATATTTGATATGATATTTAGAAATGCAAAAAGGGAGACCCTCAATGAAGGACTCCCTTTCGTGTTTTGAATTTTATGATGGCCACTCTTCCATGCCCCATAAACGTAGCTGCAGGGCTGCTTATGCAGTCAGCTACCTCTCCTCAGACTTCTAAGAAAACTAACCCTAGGTCATACTCAGTGAGATGACTTTACCAGTTGGCTTCTTGTCTGAGCTTTCCTCAGGTGGGGCCTTCTGGATACCATTTTGCTTCTCATCGTTCAGAACGACTGTATATGTCATATCTATAAGTTTAATAGAAGCTTTAAGCTGGGTCTCCTCCTTGTCAGCATTCCTCATCAATGAGACGAGCTTTTGAATGGCTTCAGGAGCGTTTTTCTTTAAGAGTTCTTTCAGAGCGGGGTCTGATGGGAGCTTGTTCTTGCTGCCTAGTGGTCTACCTCGTCTATTAATCCCATCGGGATTTGAGGCAAAACCTTTCTTGGATTTATCATCCGACATTAACTTCTCCATGGTTGCCTTAGCGATCTTCACAGATGACTGTAGCGAGCTACGTAACGCTGTAGCGCGAGATCGATCACCTCCTTAGTTAGAAGGTTACTAAGATCTGGTAGCGGTAGCTGGATTCGAACCAACGATCTACAGGTAATGAGCCTGTCGAGATGACCACTTCTCTATACCGCATCAAATAGGTTGGAGACCGACCTGCTAGATTAAACTAGGCGGGGGGCCTGTGTGTCAGTCTCCAAATATGGTCGGGACTGATGAATCGAACATCATCAGGCTGATCAACACCTGTCCATTTAATCCCGTTAATTGGTGGGGCCGGTAGGAGTCGAACCTACACAGTGTGGTAGCGTCTCGTTTACAGCGAGGTGGGCTCTCCAGTGCCCAGCGTCCCCTTAATTTCTTAACCTTATATATTAAGTATACCATACTTTCTGGATTTGTCAACCCCTAAGGTAGAAATAATTTAAAATTGGTCGGAAATAAAGGATTCGAACCTTTGACCCCATGCTCCCAAAGCATGTGCGCTACCAGACTGCGCTAATTTCCGATAATATGGCGGTCTCACCGAGGATCGAACTCGGAACTCAGGATTGACAGTCCTGTGTTTTATCCATTTGAAACTATGAAACCTAAATTTTGGTGGAGACATAGAGAATCGAACTCTACTCGAAAAGGTGCAAGCCTTCCTCAGCATCCATGACTATCCCCGGATATGGCACGGCTACTAGGACTCGAACCCAGACCAAAGGAGTAGAAATCCCATGTACTATCCCTTATACTATAGCCGTATTATTTGGTATCGCTACGGAGGCTCGAACTCCGAACGCAAACTTGAAAGGCTTGTGTTTTAACCAGTTAAACTACAGCGATATTGTTCTTTGGCTCCCCGTAGAGGATTTGAACCTCTAGTTTTCAGCTTCGTAGACCTATACCATCCAGTGCCGGGGAATTAAATTCTTGGTGCTTACTCATGGAATCGAACCATGGACATCTGATGTGTAAGAACAGTGCTCTCCCAACTGAGCTAAGTAAGCGTAAATACTCTTAAGGATAACCTCAGCTATGCTTAAGAATACTCGTGTAAACAACTTGGTGGGGCTACAGAGATTCGAACTCTGATTGATCGGTTAAAAGCCGAATATTCTACCATTGAATTATAACCCCATTCAAATATCTACGTCATCACGACGCTTCTTGTGTTTTACCTCGCCACTCTTTGAGGCCTTCTTACGGTCAACATGGACTGCTGAGCGGTTAAAAGAACCTACATGTTTAGCAACGAGGTTGCGTTTTGTGTGTTTCATAACAACCTCCCTTAGTTGCTTTCTTGACTTTATATATCCAGTATAACACGATTTCTGGATTTGTCAAGTATTAATTTAAAATAAATTGGCCAAGGGGGACAGATTTGAACTGCCATTGCAAGGATTTGGAGTCCTGCCGAATACCATTAACTCACCCCCTGAATTTGGTGTACCCTGATGGAATCGAACCAACGCAACCCAGATCTTCAATCTAGTGCTCTACCTGCTGAGCTAAGGATACAAAATATGGTGCCTAACCACAGAATCGAACTGCGAATAGCTGATTACAAAACAGCCGTTATACCATTTAACTAGTCAGGCATTAAAACTTATAGGGGTGGCCTCACGGATTCGAACCGAGGACATACCAGACTCACAATCTGATGCAATTGACCACTCTGCCAAGGCCACACCTATAAGCTCTAAATAAGAACTCCCACGTAAGTTTAAAACTAAGAGGCGGGAGCCGTGTTAATTATTGGTACTAGGTGATGGTAACGCTCCACCGTCGCACCGTTATCAGCGGTGTGCTCTACTTTTGAGCTAACCCAGCATTATTCTTTATGGAGCGGGCCTATGGATGCACATAGGGATCGTCCCGCATAACCTCACCTCACGGTGGCATCTAAATGTCTGGTGGAAGGCACCTTTACAGTATGTAAGTGTCTCACCGTTATCTTCATAAGACCTTCACTTATCACCAGACAAATATGGCAGGGGTGACACGATTCGAACGTGCGATCACGGGATCAAAACCCGATGCTTTAGGCCAGCTAAGCTACACCCCGATAAAACTGTTTGGAGTCCAGTATAGGATTTTAACCTATCTCTCAAGGGTTGCAGCCAAGCGCATAGTCACTCTGCCAACTGGACATAAACTTTGGCGGAAGCGTAGAGATTCGAACTCTAACACCCTTTCAAGGATCGACGGTTTTCAAGACCGCTGCCAGTACCCAGACTCTTTTGGCTTACACTTCCTAAATTTTAAATGGTAGGCCAAGGCTGATTCGAACAGCTCCTTCTACCGTTTATGAGACGGTGGCTTTAACCTATTAAGCTATTGGCCCATTGGTTGTCATGAGTGGAATTGAACCACTATCCTCTTCCTTATGAGGGAAGCGCATAAACCATTCTGCCACATGACATTTAACTTCTGGAGACAACATTGGTTTGTTGCCAGTTAGACCAGACCTCTACGGACTTGATCTTAGTTGGAGAGTATCCACTATAATCAAAGGGATCTTTCGGGCCTTTATCGGCTTCCCTGAACTTAATATCAACCTCTACAGAACTGTATGGAACCTGTGCCTTAGTGGCAAAGTCATTTTTAATTAATTCAATCACATCTCCCTGTGTAAGAGTTGTGGACTTAACTGATTTTATTTCCATACAATCCTCCTCGAATTCTTAACTTTTGGTGCTCCCAGAGAGACTCGAACTCTCACACCCGAAGGTACTGGAATCTAAACCCAGCGCGTCTACCAATTCCACCACAGGAGCTTGGAGCATCTAGAGGGAATCGAACCCTACTCACTATGGCTTGGAAGGCCAAGGACTAAACCCGTTAGCTTAGATGCTTTTAAAGAGACCCAAGAAGGGTCTCATAAGTCCCAGTATGGGACTAGAACGAATAACGTTCTTTGTTAACTGTCTCCAACATCATATCAATTGGCGTTACGTTCTTGCAAGACAAGATTGAACGCATGATAGCTGGTGAGAAACCACTTACTAGTGCAGCCCCTTTGTCATTAACAGTCACAGAGCTGTTACCCTCACGAGCTTTAATGTTCCAGAAGATGATATCAGGTAGTTCATATCCAGCTTCTTGGTATGCACTACTTGCGTACTGTAAGGCTGTCTTATTCCACTTGCCAGCATCGTGACGACCACCGTATCCGTAAGAGTTGCCACCTGTACATGAGTCAAACTCCATGTCACTTAAGATCAAGATCTTAGTTGGCATTTCCTCTTGAGGAACTCCTGCTCGTACTGCGTTGTCAAGCACTGTTTGGAACGCTTTGGCGATATCAGTATTCATACCCCAACCAGAACGTTTGCACTGAAGCATACGATCATACAGGCTCCCGTTCAACTTAACGAGTTGTGGGCTGCCAGAGAACGTTAAGAATGTATCCTTAAACTTACCTTCAAGTCGTTCTGAGATGTATAAGCCTAAGCTCACAGCTACATCCATACAGGTAACAGTACCGCTTCCGCCTGCAGAGCAACCCATAGATCCACTCACATCTACCATTGGTAGGATTCGTTCATCAGAACCTCCTAGGTAATCTGGTAAAGCATCCCACTGAGCATTAGCCGCTTGTGACTCACCACGTACCATAGACTTCATGATATCGTATGGGTAAACAGCTCCAGCGTTGATCTTAACTGACTTAGCAATTTCAGGATCTTTGCTAGTCAATGCATCTAAGTATGCACGGTAACGATCTTCGCAGTTACGTAAGAATGCTTTCTGATAACGTGCTGAAGCAACTGAAGGTAGCTTCGAGAAATCGATAGAATCGAAATCCTTAGCTGATAACTTCTGCTCAACTGTATCAGACAAGTTCTTAAGGGCTACACGCCACATCTTAGGTGTGATGTATCGACCTGTAACTTCCTGAACGTGCTTACGAAGCCCGTTAGCAATTTTCTTCTGACGAGGCATCCACTTGGCACACAGACCATCTTTAGCCTCTAATGCTGTACGGATCATCTCGTATGCAGCATACTTTGTCTTTTGGTTGGTGAAGACCAATAGGTCATCCCAACGACCAACCTCAGGAATCAAATGCATGAAGCGTAGAACCTGCGAAGGATCTGTCTTGTCTAGGTACACTAGGAAATCACGGAAAAGTTGGCGTTCACCAGCTCCACCACGAACGTCTCGTGCCCATAGCATGATTCGGGTTGCTAAATCCTTGTCGCCAGCGTTGTAGGCTGAAGACATAAGATTTACGATATTCTTACCACGAGAGGCACCCACTGCTCCAAATAGATCTACACATGGATCCATTGAAGATAGGTTAGTTTTGCCACCGTTGGCTGTGCGGCCTTCTGTATTAAAGGCCTCCATTAATGATGTCATGATTGACCCTCCTATTTATATTGAGTTTATATGGTAACACATTTTGTGTTGGTTGTCAATAGGTTCTGAGCAATTTTTGCTTTTCAAGGCTTCCAATAGTTTTGAAAATAGTATTTTTGCTGAAGTTGCTCATTAGTTCTAAATTGTATCAGGGCAAATCCTAAACGTAGTTTGATTAAAAGTCAAATGTTTTGGGTATTGCTGTAGTTGCCCTTTAAGTATTTATCTAGTATAAGCCCTCGTGGGAAGACCTATAGTGGATAATTAAGTCAGGCTAATTTGTTTGCACCATTGCAATCTCCAAAGTTGGCTGGAAATAAAGGAATCGAACCTCTAAAGTTATGTTTGCTGTAGTTAGCCTTTAAATTGTTTCAGGTTCCTGTTGTTTGCGTCTGCTGCTCTACCAACTGAGCTACCCCTTGTCAATGTAAGTTTAAGTGGTCAAGGGGGCTGGACTCGAACCAGCGACCAACAGTATCCATTAGCATTATTGTTGCTGCAAGGAACCTTTAAATCTTTATCTTGGTGCCCATTATACATACTTTGATGTAAAAGTCAAGCACTTTTTAAATTAATTTGGCGGAAGATATAGGATTCGAACCTATGCACCGTTTCCGATGTACTCCTTAGCAGGGAGCTGCGTTACCACTCTGCCAATCTTCCTGAAATCTCTATTCAGACTTCCCTTTCTTCTTGGTTGTATCCTTCGGCTTACGTCGATAGTTAACGCCAGCGTTAGATTTATCTCCCCAAGAATGGGAAAGGAATATGTACTCAAATTCTTTTTGGTATGGTCTTGACATAATTTATCCTCCGTCTGATTGTAATATGCATAAATAAACCTATTATCTATGATTATAGCCCTAATATATCTTTTTATACATATTAGGAATATTTGGCTGGCATAGCTGGACTCGAACCAGCATACGTCTGATTAACAGTCAGGTCGCCTACCTAGTAGCGCATATGCCAATAAATCTTCTCCCCTGAAAAACTGGTGGGCTTTGCGCCCACCGAAAGCAATGTTCAAGAATAAACATTACAGAGGAGGGTACTCTTTAGCCCTCAAAGGCTTAAGGATAGACCCAGCTGTTCTGGATATATTCCTAAACCCTCTAAGATTTCCGAAGATATATATATTAAGTATATCACAATTTTTGGATTTGTCAACCCCTAAATTGAAAATAATTTCACTTTTCCTTCATATAAGGCTTTCGCCTTCTTTCCCCACCAATAGGGATCCCCTCCGGGGAAGGTCTTACTATAAGGTATAACCATTAGTAATCCTTGCGGAGCTATTAGCTATCCTAATAGGATCTACCTTATGGGTTAAACCCTTAAGTCTATATAACTAATTCAATTAATAATCTATTCAAATCAATAACTTAAAGGTAACAACCCTTAAGGTTTAACCTATTTGATCGATCATTTGTGATTGATTAAGTGAATTAAGCTTAGTCTAAATAGTCATCCTTAAATGGAGAGCCTTTAAGTAATAACCCATAAGTGTATACCATTATAGCATACAAACTAGGATTTGTCAACCCCTAAATTGAAAATAATTCAAAATTAATTCGATGTGAGCATGTTACATGGCTTTATCCTCCGTGTCAAGTCTTGACATCTACTGGGTTATCTGTTAGTCTCTTACCTCCTAACTAAGAGGAGGATTGGAATGAGAACAGCTATTATAGTACTATTATTGATAATGTCAAGCAATTTATTTGCATCAGATGACAACTTTGAGCTTCACCTAGGACTGAAGACATACCATGTTGACAGATCCCCTAATGAGGATGGGTGTCTCAACGAGAGTCATGATCTAATTGGTATCAAATACGAGTACTCGATAATGGGAACCTATAGGAATACCCATTGTCGGAGGTCGTTCTACGTAGGGGGATCCTACCAGATAACGGACAGGTGGGGTGTCGATGCAACCATTGTTAGTGGGTATCCTAAAAAGATGCATAAAATAGGTAGCTTGGTTGTATTCGCATTCCCAACCTATACCGTGGGGAACGATAAGGCGGCGGTTAGGTTTATAGTAATCCCCCATATATTGACCGGAGCTGGTCTAATCATTAAATTTTAGGAGGTATTATGAGTAAAGAGAGTGTTGGGGAGTTCCACGTAGAGGTTAAGAGATTCTACATACCCTTTAAGTTCAATCTTGAGTGTCCCTCATGTGGGTACATAAATGGGGTGGATCTAGAAGATCGCTATCTATCTTACCCGGTGGCAAACAAGGTTGTGGAAGATGCGGCTTGCTGTGAGGAATGTTGTGAGGAGATCCCTTACAATCTAACCCTTAAGATTGATGTTGAGGTTAGTAGTGAATGTGTTGTTGACAGTGAGTAGTATCCTGTGGTAGCCTAGAGAAAACTAAGAGGAGGGTTTATTAAGTGAAAATAGTTAAAGGTAACCTAATCGATATGGCCTTCAATGGCGACTTCGATGTGATCATTCACGGTTGTAATTGCCAGTGCCGGATGAAGAGTGGTATAGCTAGAGAGATTGCTGAACGCATTCCAGAGGCTGTGGAGGCTGATAATGAAACTTCGGTAGGGGATGCATCTAAATTGGGCGGCTTTACATTCGCCCATGCCTTAGATGACTTTGGTTTACCAGTCTTTACGGTTATTAATGCCTATACCCAGCTTCGCTACGGGACAGACTCCCGGAAGGTTGACTATGATGCTGTTAGAGCAGTATTTAGGAAGGTAGCTAATAGGTTTGGGGGAGGGTATATACCTTTCCGTATAGGCTACCCTAAGATAGGTGCTGGCCTTGCTGGTGGCGACTGGGATATCATATCTAAGATTATAGATGAGGAACTTGAAGGGCTTGATCATACACTTGTGGAGTTTGACGGATGATACAAGTGATACCTTACACCTATGAGAAAGATGAATATGGGTACACCAACGGAACTCCAGACCCACGGAAGGTTATAGCTAGGAAAGGAGATATGGTAGTCTCCCATGGGGTGTGCACAGAGACAGGTCATAATGTCTGTCTCCCTTGTGACCCTTGGCGGGAGTTCACCCGTGAGCACTGTGTTCGTTTTCCTGATGGGTGGTACTTGAAAGCATGAGTGTACTTTATAATAAGGTTTTCCATCACATAGATCTTGGGGAGGTTAATGTATCTGCCCTGTATGATGCCCTTAAGGATGCCCATAACATAGCCTTTAAGACTTGCCGGAGGGTTACCTTCCAGTGTGCTGGTGTGTATGTTCACATCACGAGGTATACGAAAGAGGAGGACTTCATGAGGATAGCGCGGAAGGTGGTTGGGAAATCCCAAAACGGGAGGAATGGTAGGCATGTTTATTGCCCAACATGGGAAAATGCTTGACATTTGACTAAAAGTGTGTATACTACGCACGTTAAATTTAAAGGAGGAAAAGAATGAGTGACTTTATAATGGGGTTGGCAGTACTTACTTGGGCGCTATCCCCTGCCATCTTTCTGGTGTGTGTCTTGATAAGTTGTGGATGGAACTGGACTGTGGATTTCATCAATGATGATGTTTACCCTGAGTTTGCAGCTGAATGGCCAGAAAAGGTGATAGATATCTGTGAGAGTAATATAGGTATGCAGGCACTCTCTACGCTAACCTTAATAGCGTGCCTAGCATGTGTTCTCCTTGGACTTCCATTGTATTTATTAGAGTTTGATGGAACTCCTTACGAGTTCATAGTGGGCACTGGTGGCGTGTTTGACTGGGTAGCTTACCCTATATCTGTATTACTAGCATATACGGCATTTATTTTTTCAGCGAGGGCAATAGTCCGGTTGGCTAAGGCAACCAAGGAATTGAAGAATAAATTACAGAATCACATTAACGACCCGAACGGGCATAAATAAGAGGAGTAAAATGACAAGAGTAGTTCCAATTTGTCAAGAGAAAACTGATTCCTACGTAACACTCTATCCGGGGGCAGAGGATTTTGCAGACCTGCAGAATGAGAACTTCTGGCCTTGGACTGAGTACAACGTAGAGAAGGACATCCATGAGCTTCACACAGAATTCAGTGAGGCAGAGTTGCATGGAGTTATCACAACACTTAAGCTATTCACCCACTATGAGGTGGTTGCTGGTAGTGAATATTGGGGTGGTCGTTTTAAACGTATGTTCCCACGACCTGAGTTCCAGCGTATGGCATCAGCCTTTAGTAATATCGAGCTGAACAGTCACGCTAAGTTCTACAATGAGATTAACAACCTTCTAGGACTATCAACCGATGAGTTCTACACAGACTATGTGAATGATCCAGTGCTTAAGGCTCGTATGGATTTCATTGAGGAAGTTGTGTGCCACGAGGATGATCTTATTTCTCTTGGTGCTTTCAGTATCGTTGAAGGGGCTATCCTTTATAGCAACTTCGCTTTCCTTAAGCATTTCCAAGCTAACGGTAAGAACAAACTAACCAATGTGGTTGCTGGTATTAACCAGTCAGTTCTGGATGAGAACATCCACTCGATGGGTGGGGCATGGGCGTTTAAGACTTTGCTTGCTGAAAGACCTGATGCCGATAGGGTATATCTTGAGTCACAGTTTAAGCAAATCACGGATGCCATCCTAGATCACGAATCTCAGATCATTGATATGATCTTCGAGAAGGGGACCATCCCGGGCGTAACAGCCACACAGTTAAAACACTTCGTTGAGTCTCGTTTAGACCTATGCCTTGAGCAGTTAGGTTTTGAGAAGGTGTACAAACCTAAGTACAACCCAATCGGTAAGTGGTTCTATGATAACATCACGGGTAGTCAGTTCCACGACTTCTTTGTGAAGGTTGGTAGTGAGTACAAACGTGGGTGGAATAAGAAAGCATTTGTTTGGAAGTTGCCTGAGGAGGAAGTATGACAGATCAGTGGGAAGAATTAAGTAAAGAGCGCAAGAAGCTCCAGAGTGAAGGTCATCTTCCTGATTGGTTCACTACTCAGGGGTGGCAAGCCTTCAAAGAGAAGATGCTTTACCAATCGATAGGTTACCGTGGCCACTGTGAGCGTATTGCTCGTACACTGGCACAGTGGGCACCTAAGACTCCTGCACCTTTCTGGGTAGATCCAGATATGACGTGGGAGAAAGCATTCTTTAATGTTTTATGGTCTGGAAAGCTTGTACCAAGCTCGCCTGTGGCTTGTAACACAGGGACAGATCGTGGCTTTTCAGTTAGTTGCTCTGGTGGTTACGTTGGAGATTCTATCTCTAGCTTCTACGAGCGATTGGGTGAAGGGGCTAAATTATCTCAGACAGGTTTTGGGATTTCGAGTTATCTGGGAGATATCCGTGAACGTGGAGCACCGTTCAGCAATGGCGAAGGAAAAGCATCGGGTATTCTCCCAGTCCTAGATGACTTCGTGACAATGGCAGGTAAGGTGTCACAGGGCGGAGCAAGACGTGGTGCATGGGCAGGTTATATCCCGATGGCCCATGGCGATTTCTACGAGAGTGCTATGTTCCTGAAGAACAACCCGGATGATTGTAATATCGGGTGGAATGTCTATGACGAGGATATCAATAAGCTGAACCAAGCAGATCCTGACATGACTGATCGTTTCCAAGAGACGATGCTTGTTAAGGCTATGACTGGTAAGGGTTACTTCATGTTCCCTGATAAGGCTAACCACTTGGCACCTCCAGCGTTGAAGCGTTACAAGACTCCTATTCGAGCAAGTAACCTTTGTACTGAGATCATGTTGCCACAGGATGAGGACTACACCTTTACGTGTGTTCTATCGAGCCTGAACCTTGCAATGTTTGATGAGTTGACTCCTGAAGACATCTTCACATCTATTGTATTCTTGGATTGTGTTGCTGAGGATTTCATTCAGAAGGCCAAAGATGTGCACGAGTTAAGACGTGCAGTGGACTTCACTCGTGATTTCCGAGCATTAGGTCTTGGGGCGCTGGGTTTCCACACGTACTTGCAGCGTAAGAGTATTGTTCTTGGTAGTGTTCAGAGCTTCCTTGAGAATACGAAGATCTTTAATAAGATCCGTACCAATGCTGACTATGCAACTGAGTGGTTAGCTGAGGTTCAGGGCGAACCATTACGCTGTGAAGGTTTAGGTGCTCGTAATGCAACACTGTTAGCTATCGCCCCTAACACAACATCCGCATTAGTGGGTGGCTCTGTTAGTCAGGGGATTGAGCCAGTGTTTAAGAACACTTACACACAAGGGACAGCTGCAGGTGAGATGCTCCGTATTAACCCAGCGTTGATTGAGTTAATGCAAGAGAAAGGGATCTACAATAATGATCACATCAAGGAAGTTCGTGATGCTGATGGTAGTGTCCAAGAGGTAGATTGGTTAACGGAACATGAGAAGGCAGTCTTTAGGACTTTCCCTGAAGTTCCTCAGGAAGCTTTAATTGATCTGGCATCTGCACGTACACAGATCGATCAGTGGCAGTCATTGAACCTAGCTTTCTCTTCGGATGCATCTGAGGAATACATTGCTTCAGTTTTCCAGAAAGCTTTCCTTGACAAGAACATCAAAGCTGTGTATTACTCGCGTATGAGCAAGGCCGCAAAGGCTAGCAGTGGTGAGTGTATCGCTTGTGAATGATAACGAGGCCTCCGGGCCTCTTACAGGAGGGAATAATGAGCCTAGTCTACGTATTAAGTGACCTTCACTTAGGTCACAAAAACATTTGTAATTTCCGAACACAGTTCTCTACGGTAGAGGAACATGATGAGTTTATCCTCGACAATTACCGCTCAGTTATCACCAAGAGGGATACTGTTATCTTTCTCGGGGATGTTGCCTTTACAAAGGAGCGCCTTGAGGATGTTAAGTCCCTTGAAGGGAATAAGATCTTAGTGTGCGGTAATCATGACACTGAACGTGGGATTGATATGAAGTACTTGACAAATTGCGGAGCCTACAGTAAAGTGTACTCTATGTGGTCACGTAAAGGTTGCTGGTTAACTCATTGCCCAGTCCATCCTGATGAGTTACGTGGGAAGTTTAACATTCATGGGTATGTTCATAGTAATACCTTGGATGATTCACGTTACTTCAACGCATCTATGGAGAACATTGATTATAAGCCTAAGAAGTTCATTGACATCTTAGAGGAATTACGGGAGGCAAAATGAAAAGTGAGTTTAAGGTACACATTGACGGGAAGCTTGTAGATTTCAACATGCTCACGTTTAATGGAGGGGAGGAGCATGTAAAATTATCTACGAACTACATAGAGTACCATGCTGAGATCCAAGCATACATCCGAGATTCTGCAGGTATTATGCAATTAGCTCTAGTAAAGGATGCTATTGATGGTATTAACTGCGATAAGATCCCAGTATCGCTTGTCTTACCTTATGTTCCTTACGCAAGGCAGGATAGGCGATGTGAGTGCGGGGAGGCGTTCAGCTTGAAAGTCTTTGCGCGGATACTTAACGGTATGAACTTTGATTCCGTTTTTATCAGTGACGCGCATAGTGATGTGGCACCCGCACTGATTGATAACTGCACTAATATCAAGCAGTCCACAATTTTCACCAATTCGAATGTTTTTGCCAATGGATTCCATTCAGATGATACCCTATTGTGCTCTCCAGATGGTGGAGCTTTGAAGAAAATCCATTCAATCTCTAAGATCTTCAATAAAGATGTGATCGAAGCCACAAAAGTTCGTTGCACAAAGACTGGACAAATATTAGAGACTCGTGTACACTGCGATAGCCTTGAAGGTAAGAATGTGTGGATCATTGATGACATTTGTGATGGTGGTCGTACATTTGCTGAGTTGGCGAAGGTGCTGAAGCAGAAAGATGCTAAGCAGGTTAATCTTTGGGTTACCCACGGGATCTTTGCAAACGGTAAGCAGTACCTATACGATAACGGTGTAGATAATGTCTATGCCCGATATGATTGGACAAATGAAGGGGGTGTATTATGAAGAAAATTATTACAGTTTTAATGTTAGCAGTTGCTCTTGTGGGTTGTGGTAATGACTCAAGCTGGAGACTATACAGTAAGGCCACACCAGAGGAGAAGGAAATCCTAAAGACATCCTTCTTCGACACTCATCCTAATATAGATCATTTAAATAGGTCGGTAGTCAAGGCTATAAACTCCCGTCAGGTAAGACCTACAAATGGTCACAAGTCTTTATGTGAGTTCAAAGAGTTAGTGTCCTTATCAACATCTCGAATGGAGGCAAGCAATAAGTATAAGATCACCATTAAAGATGCATACAGGATGCTTTATAAAAAGGATTTCGATGAGGTATGTTACGGTAATGGAAATAAACCGGAGCTTGCACCTGAAGAGATTCACGAGGAGCAGATTGCTGAAGAAGTCCCCGCGCCTGAACGTGAGAGTGTGGTGACCATTGAGGAGGACATTGCAGTTCTGTCACCTGAGATGATGCACAACCTCAAGGGTGCAATTAAAAGCTGTCCACGAGCAAAAGATAAATATATGTCCTTGACAGAGCAAGGGGAGTTGCTTACAGTTAACTTCTACAAGAAGATGAGTGGAATTATCCACCGCTGTCAAGTAATGGAAATTGAAAAAGTATTATAAGGAGGAAATATGCAAGCATTGAATTCAACAGATTTTTATAAGACTGGCCACGGATCCATGATGGAAGAAGGTACGAATCTAATCTATTCGAACTTTACTCCACGTAGTTCTCGTTTGGCTCAAGTTATTCGAGACCAGTATGATGACTGCATCGTATGGTTTGGCCTTCAGGGCTTCTTAAAGGAAGTCTTCATGAAGGAATGGCGTAATGATTTCTTCGGCGCACCTAAAGAGTATGCCGTTGAACGTTACAAGCGCCGAATGGACACATCATTAGGCCCGGGCAAGGTTACCGTAGAACACATTGAAGCTTTGCATGATCTTGGCTATCTGCCACTAGTGATTAAGTCACTACCAGAGGGTGCCCGTGTCCCTATTAAGGTTCCAGCGTTTACAATCTACAACACTCACCCTGATTTCCCGTGGCTAACAAACTATGTGGAGACACTATTGAGCTGTGAACTTTGGAAGCCATCTACAACTGCGACTATCGCGTTTGAGTACAAGAAGCTTCTAATGGAATACGCTGTTAAGACTGGCACACCTGAGGAGTTTGTAGCTGTTCAAGGTCATGACTTCTCGTTCCGTGGAATGTCTGGTCGTCACGATGCAGCATCAGCTGGTGGTGGTCACCTGTTAAGCTTTATCGGTACAGATACTATTCCAGCTATTGACCGCATGGAGCAATACTACAATGCTCACTCATCCGAGGAAATGATTGGTTGTTCTGTTCCAGCGACTGAGCACATGGTTATGTGTCTTGGCCAGAAGGATACTGAAATCAATACCTTCAAGCGTTTGATTAAAGATGACTACCCAACAGGTATTATCTCAATCGTATCTGACACTTGGGATTTCTTCAAAGTAATCACTGAATACACGGTTGAACTTAAGGATGATATCCTAGCACGTCAACCTGATGAGTGGGGCTTATGCAAGACGGTGTTCCGTCCTGACAGTGGTGATCCAGCTGATATTCTTTGTGGTATTGAGATTAAGGATTACACTGGAAGAGTTTCTGATCTAGATGAGGCAGAGGACTGGTTCCTAGACGAGCTGGTTGAGAAAGAACGTGAAGAGGCAGGCCACGGTGAACAGGGTGATCAAAGTCCGTATGGATACTTCAAGTTCGAAGGCAAGACCTATAAGTTGGTAGCAGAGATTTTCTGGAACCGCTACGATAAGCAATACTACTTTGCTGATGAATGGTCAGTTGATTCCTGTGAAGAGGTTGAACTGACACCTCAACAAAAAGGTGCTGTAGAGTGCTTATGGGAAGTATTCGGTGGAACTGAGACAGAGAAAGGCTACAAGATGCTTAACGATAAAGTTGGTTTAATCTATGGCGACTCTATCACTTTAAAACGTGCCAAGGATATCATGGAGCGTTTAGAAGCTAAAGGTTTCGCATCTGGAAACGTTGTATTCGGTATTGGTTCATACACTTACCAGTACGTGACTCGTGATACCTTCGGATTTGCTATGAAGGCAACCTACGCTGAAGTAGATGGGATGCCTCGTGAGTTGTTCAAGGATCCGATAACAGATTCTGGCGTTAAGAAATCAGCTAAAGGTTTATTGCGTGTAGAGCTTGACAATGGCAAATACGTTATGTATGATCAGCAAGATTGGTACGGGGAGTCCCACGGGGAACTCAAAGAAGTGTTCCGAAACGGACAATTAGTTAAAGAAACTTCTTTACAAGAGATCCGAGATCGGTTAAACTCCTACCTGTAAGTTGATAGGCCCTTCGGGGCCAACCGTTTTAAATAACAGAGGAGAAATAAATATGGCTGAAACAATTTTAATTTTCGGTTTAATTCTTATCTTTGGTCTTTGCTGGCTATCGGAGATTGTCCGACTAGTTGAGCAGGACTATAAGTTCAAGTATAAAGATCGTAACTTTTATGGTATGACTGCTTGGACGTACACAATGAGCCACTCGACTATGGGATTCTGTGGACTAGTGTGGGGATCGTTCCTGATGTATTTGACACTAGGAGGGGTATTTTCACTAGTATCCTACTTCTTGATTTCAATCATCTTAGGATGGGCTCAGGTATTCCTGACAGGGACTCTACCAACCGCTGAGTTAGCCATTGTAGGTATGGGTCTATCACTCTTACTGCTAATAGCTGTAGTTACCAATTACCTATTTGTTGGCTTAAAGTACCTATGTACTGAGTACGCCTTACCTTACATCGGAGATAAAGCTCCAGTTTTGGCAGGTAAGGTCGGTGAAGTAACAGGTAAAACAGTATGCCAGACAGGTGTAGCCAAAAAGATTAACTCTAAGTGGGAAGCTTTTAAGTTAGCTTACAAAACCCACAAAGAGAAGAACTGCCCAATTATTGACACTGAATACTAAGGAGGTAGATATGCGTAAGCTTAAATATTTCCTGATCCTTATGACTATCCTAGGGATTGCTGTACTGATCAAACTACTTTGGTTTTTCAAATGGGTTCTATTAGCAGCTGTGGTACTTTACGTTTCTTACAAGGTGCACACAACCTACGTTAAACTGAAGGATCGCTGGCAAGCACGTAAGAAGAAGTGGGGTTGGGTATGATGTTAGATATTGGATCTATATTATTTATGGTGGTATTATTCTTACCAGTGTCCATCCCACTAGTGGTTGGTGTAATGTATGCCCTTAATTTCCTAATTAGTTATGTAACTGCAGGGGATTATGATGAGGTATTTATATGCAACACTGAGTGTTACGGATCTAAGAAGTTTAAGGGTATTAAGGTTTTCGGTAAAGATGTTGAAATGTTCACTGATTTTCAGGGCGCGGCTATTCTCATCTCTGTAATGATCTGCACCCTCTATTTTACAGGCGTACATAAGGCCAATCAGGAAGCCGGTGTGAATATTGTTTTCAATAATTTCACTGGAACTATGGGCTGCCTTATGTTATTATTCCTTGCCATCTGGGTAGTGTTATTCTTCCTACGTACAACCTACGTTACAGGTAAAAAGGTTAAACAGATTAAAAATCATCTAACGGATCATATTAATGATCCTAACGCCCACAACTGAAGGAGAAATAAAATATGTTTACAGAACTATTAGCTTCATTTATCACACTGGCATCTATGCTCTTAGGGCCTGCCATGGCAGTGCTATTTATTAGCTCACTCGTAGCGGAGTTACTTACAAGAGGAGTTACTGATGGTGATTATAAGGGCCTTTTCTTCGTCTGCAGTAACCACTTTGATAATAAGTGGACTTTCCGACTCTTCGGTAAGACCTACATTGACGAGGTAAGCTCTATAGGTTACTTCATGTTGACGTTCTTAATGAATATTATCAGCATACCTTTCTGGGTATTCATGTCTGAGGAAGGTCTTGATCTTACTAATCCAGTATCTCTATTCCTTGCTGATATCCTATTAGTGGTTCTTATTGTAGCAGGTAACTACTACTTCGCTAAGGCGCTGTACAAGTTAGTCAAGAAGGTTCGAACTCTTAAGGAAGTCCTTAAGACTCACGTTAATGATAAGGATGCACACTCATCTTCATCTAAGTCTGGTGAAACTGTCTACCGCGAGACTGGTGATCGCGTGACAAAAGAAATGCGAGACGAATTCAAAAAGCGTTTCGATTACTAATCTCTGATTAAACATTAAGGCCCTTCGGGGCCTTTTCTCGTTTTAGGGTATTGACTTTTATCATAGGATGCGCCATTATTGCCTGATGAGAATTAAAGGAGGACTATATGCCAAGACCCGTACATGAAATGCCGCTTTTTGATCCCGGTATCGCAATAAGGGAGTCACTACGTGACGTACAGATACGTAACACCCATTTCAATAGTAAGGGGCACTATTGCCCGCCTATCCCACACAGAGAGTGCTATAACCTACGTGGTATTGATTTCCATGTCTATCCTATTGGCCCCGGGAGAGGTGTTCGCTTCATGGGTAGAGACTATGACCAGTTCTCCCTCTGGAAGCCCTCCGATTGGAGAGGGTTCCTTTATAGAGAGGTTGGGCTACCTACCTCACTTAACCTCAGGGTTAAGGATCATTGTATTTTTGCTGCCCGCATCCTAAGAAGAAAGCCATCAACTTTAGTTAATGGATTTAATAAAGCTATGTTAGAGGTTTGGGTGGATCCTATTAGACCTCTAGTAGAGAAGTACTGCAGTATGATTGGATACAGACGTGGCTGGGATGTTAATCTGGTTAGAGCACTGTGGGAAAGATTAGATGAAGTGAGTCAAGCGCTGGAGGATAATCAGGAGAGTTTAGTCCCTTTTATCCTTCAAGATCATGACCTTAAACAACTCAAGGACTCACTCAGTAAGAAAGGTTGGAAGAAGTTGTGCAATAACTCAATATCGAGAAACCAACGATTAGCGATTGCAGACACTTGTGAGGTAGGGGAATATATTAACATACCCACGACATTATTAAGACAGATATTTAATAAGAACCACCCCATGATGAAGCCAGATATGGAGAGCATCGACTGGTTCCTTAATAACTACAAAGGGCACACAACCCTAGATCAGAGATCGGAAAGATTACGTATGATGACCATCTACAAGGATACCCAGAGAATGTCTGTACAACTTGGGGAGGATTTTAATCCAAAATGGTCTTATCGTAGGATATCGGAAAAGCACGAAGAGTTTACACGAGCTATACATAGGAGGCATTACTCCGATGATGTTTTCCCTTGGACTACACTCCTACCGGAGGAGGTTAAAAAGGTTGAGCATGAGGACTACACAGCTACCCTTTTAGATAATGCTCTAGCTATTCGTGAGGAGGGTGATTCCATGGGGCACTGTGTTGGATCCTATGCCGTAAGAAGTTCAAATGCTGATTATATGGTTTACTCCATAACCAAGGGTGATGAACGTGTGAGTACATTAGGGATAAACGTTGACAACCACATCAGTAAGGAAGAACACAAACCGAGGGCACTGAGGGGTGGATATCGATTCAATCAGCACTACGGTAAATATAATTCTTATGTTACTGATGAGGATGTTAAAACTCTTGAGTCAAAAGTCCTCATGAAGCTTAAAAGTATGAGCGAGGGATTTGAAGATGAATGAAGAGAAAGAAACTCTTGTTTTAGTCACTGGGGGCAGATCAGCTACCATTGTTGTTGATATGCTCGAAAAGGAAGGGTATGATGTTAAAGTTATCGATGACCAATCCCACATAGAGGGACTTGAGTGCGAAGCTTTAATCTTCGATGATGATATCGGAGGGCCAAGTAAAACACAGGGTCAACTCTGTGCAGAAATACTTAAATCCTCGGGGGAGACTTATATGTCACCACGAAGAGGATACCAACGTGGGAAAGGTAAACGTAAAAAGAAATGGGAGAGCCCTTACGGATGAAGATTAGCAGGATTGACCTTATAGGTTTGAATGGCGCAACAGCTGAACATTACGAAGTTGTTGACAAACAGAAAGAAACGTGTATACTTACAGAAAATCAAAAAGAGGAGGCCCAAATGAATTTATTACAAAAAGCTCTACTGAAGATTGCTAAGTTCTGTGTAAACCGATTAGATAACTATGAGGTTTCGTACATCACAGATGAAGCAATGGGTGAGCTGGAAGACCGCGCCGAAGACATTATCCGTTCATACAATTATGGACCTAAATACGTCAATGTGATCTACGAACAGTTAGGAATCACAAGTTATCAAATTAAAGACACTGATCGATTGGTTGAAGACCTAGGTGCTGACAGCCTAGATTTGATCGAGGTGATTATGGCTCTAGAGGAAGAGTACGGAATTGAAATCCCTCATGGATTTGAAGAGAACATGATGGGTGCCACCGTTGCGGATGTAGCTCGTATTGTTGAAGGCCTAGGAGGTGAAGAATGATGGGGAGATGTACACAACTAGCTTGGAAGATTGCGGTTGATTCTCATGGTGATCAGATGTATGGGACTAAGCCCTATGTCCACCACCTACTTCAAGTGTTTGAAGGAATTAAGCGAAGCGCGAAAGCTTACAACCCTGCAGGTGTTATCTTAGATGAGGTTTGTGCTGTAGCCATCCTTCACGATGTTTTAGAGGATACCGATATGACAGCGGATAAGTTAGTCATTGCTGGATTACCGGGAAACGTAGTGAGTTCAATCATCACCTTGACAAAATACAAGGATGAGAGTTATGATAGGTATATCTCAGGTATCAAGAAAGATACTATGGCTCTTATGGTCAAACGTGAGGACACTATGAAGAACCTTACTCAAAGCCAGAAAGAAGGTAACAACAAGCGAATCATTAAGTATTCCAACCAATTGAAACTACTGTACGAGGTGTAATTTGGATCTAAAACGTATCAATGACCATTACAACACAATTGCCAGTAAGGTCGCTGGCAGTACATCCCGCTCACAAGCGGAAAATAAATTACAGAACCACGTACACAAGCATGACCTGCCAGATATCTTTCGTGTTGTTCACAAAGGTAATGGATTCGAGGTTAGCGTTGATACGGAGTTCCAACGAGGAGTGGAGAGGTTGAAAGGGTAATGGAAGTTATAGCTTTACTTTTAGTATTGGCCATACCAATAGGTATACCCATCGCATTTGCCATCTTGTGTGAGAGAGATAGGATGGCTAACTCACCAAAATCCCCTGAGGAGCCAAGGGAGATATTTCTACCACCAACATCTTTCAGAAAAGATATAGGTGAACCGATCTATTTCCTAGGTGAGAGAATTACCGAAGAGATTGAACTCTTCGAGTGGGCAACTAGAGAGTTGGATAATTGGGGTTACTCGTTGATAGATCACATGAGTAGATCGTCAAGTGCCATCTTTAAGCGGAACCATACAATGCACATGAGCCGCCATTGGTTTTTGGAATTCAAGGATATACCTTTTGGTTTTAATTGGTTTATCCAGAGAGATAATTCTCGTTACAATGATGGAGCGGAATATACCTGTAATGGACTAACAGCTGATGAGGCTGAGTACCTTTACACCAAGTTCGAGGAATTGAAATCAGTTGAGGGTAATTTCGCTATGGCACGATCTCGGAGAACCCACAGGCTCAAGATTAATAAGTCTTATGGGCTAGAGGATCCTGATGGAGCTTGGTGATATACTTTACGTGATTATACTTATGAGTTTAATGTTAATAATTTTTACGAACCCAGATCAATGGTAGATTATAAAGAACCACCTTGGAATTTAAAAACTGAGGGAAGTACAACAACATTCGGAGCCCCTAGGTTTGCTTATTGCTTTTCCTACAAAGGGACTCGTTTCTGCAGCGAACTAACGTGGCACACTGAGTCGTTGGCCTTGTCTGCAGGTGAGAGGATTATTAAGGAGAAATTTGATGAAGGTGGGGACTAAGGTTACTTACCGGGTGTTCAGATCTTACCTTAAGATCAAGAAAATTGAACAAGATAAAGCTCTCTTAGAGCCAGATACGTTAGACCCACTGGAGGAATTCCTTAAGAAGCCTTTCTGGGCTAAACTGGATACTCTTAACATATACAAGAGGGCACAACGGAAGAGGAAAGTAATATGATTGTTAAAGGTGTACAAAAGGCTGAGGTTGAGGTCTCTGTTAATGTGAGAGAATTTCTCGATGCTTTAAGTCACAAGCTCGTAGGGGTGTCCCTAAACGCCCTTCAGGTAAACGAGGAGGGGAAGCTTCAAAAGGAAGAATTATCTAATTACCACAGGGGTGAGTACGATTGGGTTGATTGTGAATATCAAAACCCTACCCGTATTCGTAGGGTTAAACTCTTACAGGATCTTTATGAGGAGGCCAAGGATGCAGGGCTTAAGTAAGGGGGTAAAGGTCGCAGATGTAGTGGATATCTATGCACTATCTGCACCAAAGAATGAGCGCGAGACTGAGATCCGACGTTACTACGAAGATCGTCTTGTAGCCGAGAGTAATACTAAAGGGTGCGGGTGGTATGGATCCAATGGATCAGTCGGTAAGGTTCAAGCTTTAAAGTTGACATCTGTAGACGGTAGTGTACAATACTTTCTGATGAGTGATGAAGTGGACATTAATATTGAAAAGCACACACCGGAGGATGTTGAGAGGCTCGCAAGAGAAGAAAAACGCAAAGCTCTTAGGAAGTTAACTCCTCAAGATATCGAGGCCCTAGGTCTTGATGCTCTAGAGGATGAATTAAAACAGGAGATTTAAAAAATGAGGATGAGAGGGAAGCTCCCTATCTTCAGTTACAGGGACACGTTCAGCCTTGACTCTACCCTAGCACCAATCATAGCTGCAGGGTTAAGGAAGTTCAAGGATACCATCTCCAGCACTGAGTGGGGAGGCTATCCCAACGGGTTCGATACTGAGGAAGAGTGGCACGAAGTACTGGATAAGATGATCTGGTCTTTCGAGAATGCCGACTTTGAGATTGGTCTTCCACCTGAATATTGGGAAGAGACTAAGGGTATGAGTCTCGTGGATACACTTAACCGGGGTAAGACACCTAACCAAAAAGCTATCTGGGATGAGTACATGAAGAACTGTGAAGCTCATCAAGAGAGACTGGTGGAGGGGTTTGACCTGTTCGCTAAACACTTCCAGAGCTTGTGGTGGTAGGATGAAGACAATCATAGCTGGTGGTAGAGACTACTACCTAACAGAAAGTGATATAAGCAAGCTCGATACCTTACACATCACCGAGGTGGTTGAGGGAGGTGCTCCGGGAGTTGATAGATGTGCATTCCGATATGCACACAAGAAAGGACTGAAGTGCACAACCTTCAATGCTATGTGGCAAGAGGAAGGGAGAGCTGCAGGGCCTCTCCGAAACAGGAAGATGGCAAACTACGCAGAGGCTGTTGTGCTATTCCCGGGAGGAAGGGGCACACAGTCGATGTACAACGAAGCCGTTAAGGCTGGATTAAAGATTTACGATTACAGACAAACAACAGAGGAGAAGTAAATATGTTAAACACTTACGTACTACACGCAAACAATCAGGTTGCTCACAAACAATGTGGCTCAGCAACATTCCGTATGGTAGTTGGCCCAGACAACACCATGTCTATGTCTATGGCGGTATGCTCTAAGAACGATCAATTCTCACGTAAACTTGGTCGTGGCATTTCAGCTGATCGATTAACATTCGGTAAGGAAGTTGTTAAGGGTTATTACCACCCATCTCTAGCTATGCGATTCAACGTAGAGCTGGCACTTATGGACTTCCTAAAGGCCAATGAGGATAGTAAGAACACACCTGAGTATCGCTTAGTTGAAAAAGCTAAGCTGGCACTTGACGGTTACACAACTTACACCTAATATCAGGCCCTTCGGGGCCTTTTCTGTATGGAGATCCAGAAATGGGAATAGATATTGAGGGCGGCATGATTGTAGGTGCCGAGGGGCATGAGATCAATAAGCCAGATGGGGGGGGATCACCTAGAGCCCCTGTGTGTGAACTACAGGAATACATACAGAAGTTTTAAAGATACCACTGTGACCTTGACAAACTGCAAGGTTAAGTATTATGATGGTAGCATACGTAAGAAATACGGAGGGAGACCACAGTGAAATGGCTTAAGAAACTACTCAACATCCACGATTGTGAGTTCGAGGACTACAAACCAATGGAGCCCATTGGCATTACCATGGGGTGGAGCATGAAGCCCACCGTTGAGTACAAATCCTTCGAGAGATGTAAGCATTGCCACAAAGAAAAGGTGAAGACAGGATGGATCTTCCATAAAGACCATACCCTCCACCCAGAGAACTATGACGAAGAGGGCAAACCTCTAAGCAAATTTAAACCGACTAAGTAGGAGGCACCATGAGCGATGACTCAGAGTACAATGATGGATATCACCAAGGGTGTGAAGATACCTCTCAGGAATACAAAGGGATTGTATCTAGCATCCTAGATGATCAAATAAAAGATATTGAGCTTAAAATAGATGAGCTAAAAGTGTCGGCTTATCACCTTACTCAAGTTAAGAACCAAATACTAGGGAGCATGGAATGAACTTCAAAGAAGCAATACGTGAATGGTTTGATGATAAGCGATTTCCTATTAGGACAGAGCCTATCCTCAACCTGATACACCAGTGCTTTGAGGAACTGACCAGTAAGCGTAAAGTATGGATGATCACTACTACAGTTAACGATTACAATCAATATGGTGAGTATATCGGAGCTATATACATAACAAAGCCAACCTTTAGTGAGATTAAGTCACTAAATATCTTCACGTCTAGGTATGATCTGGATGACTGTATTAGTAAGCTACTGGAGGAGGGTGAAGTTATGCGGGGAGATACCACTTACTACCTAGATGAAGTAGAACAAGGAGAATCACTATGACAGAACAAACACACAAACAAGAATTAACCATCACCGTGGATGTACCTAAGGGGTACAAGGCTGTTGATTATCGAGCACCTAGAGAGGGAGAGCTATACCTCACTGGTTGTGGGCGTGCACACACAGCATCTGATGACTATAGGAGCACCCGTTTCCCCATCCTTAAGAAGGAGATATCCCGAACCATCACTATCCCCGAGATAGAGATCAAGGTTGAAGATGCTCAGATATTATACCATCTAATCAACCTATCCTTTAATGATAAACAGCGAGTTCTCTCCAATTACGGTGTGGATATCACAGGGGTATATACTACCGGAGGGATCTACAAAACTGTGGGCGAGAGGTTAAGCCGCATTCTGGAAGAATCCTACGGGATCGATTTGGCCTGCGGAGGAAACGCTCGGACTAGAATCCTCACAATAGAGGAATTGGAGAACTCTAATGATTGAACACGGAAAGGAAGCACTAGAGTCTGCCCTAGCCACAGAGTCAAACATCAAGTTTAGACGTGACCTATTGGATATCCAGAACTCCCCTGACCTGATAGAAAAGGCTGAGTTCTACCTATCCAACTATCAACTAGCTCTATCAAGTGCCTTCAGCATCTACTACACTACTGAAGGTGATAAGGCTAGGAAGTCTAGGATACTCCTGAACCGAGTCCATGTTATCTCTGTCCTAGAGGCTATACTCGAAGAAGCTAAACGACCATACAAAGACCCAGAATTTGGGTGCCTAGCACCATAACCAAGAGGAGAACCAAATGACAGAACATGATGTAACCCAAGACACAATAGGTCTAGGTGAGCCGGGTGTACCTCCAAACCTCTATAATGCATTGCTTAAGGAGAATGAAGCACTAGAGTTGGGTCTACTAGGTCTCACTCGGATCCTCGCGCAGGTTGGCTTTATCATTGCTACCAAAGAGATCAAGGATGAGGATGATGAAGCTATCCTCAGACTTATCAATGAGGG
>Ga0208015_1000020_pt1 | contig 159933 bp, 127 predicted proteins | sample 26BtaG_FD_184101 | JGI IMG/M metagenome (GOLD analysis project Ga0208015, IMG submission 184101) | Marine viral communities from Cariaco Basin, Caribbean Sea - 26B_WHOI_OMZ_CsCl (SPAdes) (version 2) | ecosystem: Environmental > Aquatic > Marine > Oceanic | place: Caribbean Sea: Cariaco Basin... | reverse complement strand
GGCTATCTTACTTTGAAAGCTATGACGATGCCGTTACTGAAACCGATGCGATTCCCAACCCGGATAGCTACGAAAACACGAGCAATCCACAGATTGTTTACGTGCGGGTTACAAATGATGGTTCAGGTTGTTTTGAAATCGTGGAACTGGAGCTTATCGTTCATGCGGTACCTTTGGATATAGCAGATGTTTCTCCCTATATAATCTGCGAGCTCAATACCGACGGGCTGGCACAGTTCGACCTTACCACCAAGATCCCCGAGATATTGGGAGGCCAGTCCCCGGATGATTATGAAGTGAAATTCTACCTGCGCCAAAGCGATGCCCAGAACGGAGTGAATGCCATTGTTGATCCAACAAGACATATGAACCGCGACCTGAACGGGGACGTTGAGAACCCGCAGACCGTTTATACGGGAATTATGGTTCCTGGCAGCGAATGTTATATAGGAGGAATGCAAAGTTTTGAGCTGGTCGTCCAAGAAGGCGCTATTGCCACAACACCTGCAGCCCCCTTCGTGATCTGTGACAACCTGGCGCCCAATGACGGGTACGCGGAGTTCGACCTGGAGGACTTCAGCAGCCAGGCCGTGGTGGACCTGCGGGCGGAGATCCTCTCCGGGCAGGACCCGGCGGTCTATTCGCTTGAGTTCTACGAGAGCCTTGACAACGCACTGGCGGGGGAGGAACCGATCCTCTTCCCGTACGTGAACGTGATCAACCCGCAGATCGTCTATGCGCGGGTGACCAACGAGATGAACCTTTACGATCCGCAATGTTTTGAGGTGGTGGAAGTGGTCCTGAAGGTGGACGAGCTTCCCGTGGTGGACATCGACGGGGAGTACCGTCTTTGCGTGGACGCCCAGGGCAACCCGATCGCCGAGGAGAGCGGCGGGATGTCGCCCCCGGTGATCGATACGTTCCTTGACCCCAGGTCCTACACCTTTGAGTGGATGCTGGACGGGGTACTGATCCCGGGCGAGAACGGCCCTTCCATCGTGGCCCTTGTGGGCGGGGAGTATTCCGTTACCGTTACCGACAATGCCACGGGCTGCGACGTTACCGCTGTTACGACGGTACGCGTTTCCTCGCCCCCGATCACCTATGGTGCGGAAGTGGTGAGCCCTGCCTTTTCCGGCAGCCATACCATCGAGGTGAGCGCCGAGGGGCTTGGACAGTACGAGTACCAACTTGACAACGGGCCCTTCCAGTCCAGCCCGATCTTCGACAACGTGGAGGCGGGCGCCCATACCGTTACCATCCGTGACATCTACGGCTGTGGCAGCGTAACCATTGAGGTGGGCATCGTGGACTACCCACCGTATTTCACCCCGAACGAGGACGGCTACCACGATACGTGGAACATCATCGGCATCGGGATCGCGGACCCAACGGCCAAGATCTATATCTTTGACCGCTACGGAAAGCTCCTCAAGCAGTTGAGCCCGATGGGCCCCGGATGGGACGGTACCTTCAACGGGAACCCGATGCCGTCGAGCGACTACTGGTTCCGTGTGGAATATATGGAGGACGGGGTATCCAAACAGTTCAAGGGGCACTTTACCCTAAAGAGGTAGAGACCCCCGACATAGTACAGGCCAAAGGGCCCCGCAACGTTGCGGGGCCCTTTGCTTTTGTGGATATTGATGGAGGGTCTACAAAAGCTAGTGGGACCATGGGTCCACAGACGGGCTTCGGTACTGCCTTGCGGCACCATCATTGGATTCAAGATTTAAGGTGGTGAAACTTAAATCGCCACCTGTCGTATTTTCCAGATCTTCCTGCATCGTTTATGGAACCTTTTAGGTCCTTTTTCGAACAAGATGGGTTTCAATAAAACCTACAAGGTCGCCGCCTTGGTTGATAGCTTGCCAGATGAATTATTCTATAACTGGGATTTTATGTGGTGATATTTAAATTGGATTCTGGGACGTTTACGGATCCTCTAGGAAAGTTTTCTAAAGCTTGTGGACTTTCGATGGAAATAGGTAGCTTTACTTAAGACCTTGCAAGACTAGTTGTCGAATTTTCCAATCTCCATAGGATGGAGGCCAAAGAATTCCAATTAGTCAGATTATAATATGAAATTATAGTTTTCTTTAAAAAAAACTTCAATGCTATTAAAATGAAAAACGGCATCCAGAATATGGATGCCGTTTTTGAATTGATATAAAATGTGTTTTATTTCTTGATCAATTTTTTAGTGGCTTTTTTATCGCCATTTTTAACAACCAATAGATACATTCCAGTATCGATATAGCTGTAATCCAACTGACGGTTAAAGACTCCGGTGGAGGCTTCGTCATAGATTGTTTGGTTGATCAATCTGCCTCTTAGATCATATAAAGACACTTCAATGTTCTCTACTGAATCAGGCGTAAACTTCAAGTTGAAAATGCCATTAGAAGGGTTTGGATAAACTGTAAAGTCTTCGAAAGAGAAGTCATCAGTTCCAACAGTTCCTTCTACGACAATTTTAGCGTCGTTCAAATCATAAAAAATATTACCAGAACCTCTAATCATCATTCTTCCTGTAGTAGTGTTCAAATTTGGAACGTTGATAACAGCGCTTCCTGTATTAGGAACAGTAGCAATAAGCACAGGGTAAGTAGATCCGTTATCTGTTGAGAAAAGAATATCAACATTTGAACAGTTTACTGGAGATGCATCAGAACCTGCAACATCCCAAGTCACAGTTTCGGTTGTTCCGGTAGTCCAAGTTGACGGTGAGTTGTGAGAGGTTATTACGAAAGGTCCAGAGTTTCCATCAACGGTAACTTTCATATTAGCGCTATCTGACGATCCACCACCAGCGGCGTTATCACGAACTGTATATCTAAAGTTCATTACTCTTCCTACTGAAGGAACAACTTCCCATCTGCTTTCTGTGTCTCCACCCAAAACTGTTGAGATCATTGGCATGTATCTGTGAGATTCTGAACTAGGTTTTACAGAACGGAAAAGTGGTCCTAATGTAGATGTATTCTCTGGAGGCATTGGTGCTGATTGTGGATTTGTTTGCTCCCAGTTATGTGTAAGTCCATCTGTGCCGTCAGGGTCAGTTGCAGAACCTTCCAATATAAATGGAGTCGATTTAGGAATAGTATAATTTTCTCCTGCATTCGCTACGGGTGCAGCATTATTTGTGTTTGTTTGAGCACCACATTGAGAGTTACCGTAAATAAGGTTGCTCCAGATTTCTGCAATGCTAACGGCGTGAAAATATCCTTCACTGTGTCCTAGAACGTTTGGAGGACAGATTCCTGCATAGCTCATGATTGTAGTTCCACTTCCTGGTTCAACAGCTGTACCATTGTTTCTGTTTCCACCACATGCATTATTGAATGTGTGATTTGCACCAAATTGATGTCCCATTTCGTGAGATACGAAGTCGATATAGAAATTATCGCCAATTGGTTGAGGCAATCCAGTTACCCCTCTAGCTTTTTGTCCATTTAAACATGGTACTCTTAGGCCAGCAATACCACCACCACCAGTACTGAATACGTGGCCGATGTCATAGTTTGCAGCACCAATTTTAGTGTCCACAGTAGTTTGGTTTTGTCCCAACATAGCAACACCTGAGTTGTTGGTATAAGGATCTGTCGCAGCATTCAAGTAAATAATTTCTTCGTTATTCGGTACTATTACCATAGTAACGGAAAGGTCTTGTTCGTAAATACCATTAACGCGCGTCATGGCAACGTTCATTGCAGAAAGCACAGCTGCTTTTTTTACAGCATCTGTAGCTGTAGGGCTTACACCTTGGTTGTTCAAATGGAATTGAGCATACTCACCCGTACAGGCAAGAGCCAATCTGAAAGTTCTAAGTTTTCCGTCGTTTGCATTTCGGTTTTGTTCCATGTTCTCCATTTCTTCTAAAGAAAGTCTTGGAGACATATCGTCTTCTACCAAACATTCAAAACCTGAAGTTTCAGTGATTTGATCAGTGTTGTAAGAAATGTAATAGTTTCTGTCCGTTGTATAAGGATCAATATAGATCTTGGAATAATTCGCTGAAGTAATCATTACATTCATTCCGATGTCCGATACACTAAAACGTGCGACAGCAGTGGGATCATCAATACCTTGTCCAGCATAAGAGCGAATATTAGGATGTTTTGCTTGAAGTTCAGGAGCTAAAGTTGATGCATCGTAAACTCTAAAACGTTGTAGATCGCCGTTGTTAGTTGGCAATTCTATAATCACATCAGATAAAGTAGTAAATCTTTCTGGAGCATTTGCCAAACGGTTTTTTAGAGCTGTTGTGTTTAATTGGAATAGATTATATTCCTTTGGTATACTATTTCGTTCCGCCGTGGTGAGGCCTCTTACCTCGGTAGAGGATGCCTTTTTCCAAAGTGCATTTTGCGCACTCATTCCAACGCTCATCAACATTAGAACCAATACCACAAAAGGGGTTAAGTTAAGTTTTCTCATTTTCAATTGAAGTTTATGTGAATAATTTAAGTCGTAAATATACTAAGGTTTGTCGTATTTTAACTAATTTTTTGGAACTTAACATTCTATAGAGGAAGAAATAAGAAAAATAAACCCTTGTCTGTGGAATCTCATCTCTAATATTTATAGTTTTGCACTCTACTCCACAAACAAAAAATCTTGAACAAATTTGTTGAAATTATAGAACTGGGTAAAATGGATTACAAGGAAGCTTGGGATTTCCAAGAGGAACTTTTCCAAAAGGTTTTATCCATAAAAAGCCATAATAAAAAAACTGGTTTTCTTAAAACAACTCCTAATAGCTTACTTTTTGTTGAACACCCTCACGTGTACACCTTAGGGAAAAGTGGCCACATAGAAAATCTACTTATTTCTGAAGAAAAACTTGATGCCATTGGCGCCAAGTTCTATAAAATTAACCGTGGGGGCGATATTACCTATCATGGACCGGGACAGATTGTAGGGTATCCTATTCTGGATTTGGAAAATTTCTTTACCGATATTCATAAGTATCTTCGTCTTTTGGAAGAAATGATTATTCGTACGTTGGCAGAATATAATTTAAAAGCGGAGCGTAGTCCTGGGGAAACCGGGGTTTGGTTAGGTGTAGGAACACCCTTTGCCAGAAAGATTTGCGCAATGGGAGTTCGTGCTAGCCGGTGGGTAACAATGCATGGATTCGCGCTAAATGTAACTACAGATTTAGGTTATTTCGACAATATGATTCCTTGTGGAATAAAAGACAAAGCAGTTACATCTTTGCAAGTAGAACTTGGAATTCCCACCGCTGAGCTTGATGGTGAATCTTTGATTGAAGAAGTAAAAGGAAAACTTCAAAAACACTTTATTGAACTTTTCGAAGTGGAGGTATACAAAAAAACCGAAGCCACAGCTTCGGTTTAATAATTGTATTATTCAGAAAATTTAATTAGAAAAAGCAGTCAATAAACTGGTGTTTTCTATTTTTCCTTTCTCGGTGTCTTCTTGCTTTACCAAGCCTACACCTTCAGCAATCCACTGTTTGGAGCTGCTTTTATGATTAGTTCCCATCATCTGTACGTTGGTATCGTAAGAAATAACGAAGCAATCATAGGTGCCTGCAGGGGTGGTAACTTTTTCTTTACCTGTTACTTTTCGATCTTTTAGGGTCAATACCATATTCATATTCATGCCACCCATACTTATTTTCATATTCATATTAGAATCTGGCAAAGTTTGCCCTACAGATAGATCATTTGGCCAATCTAAATTTGTTCCGGAAATTTCATAATCCATATCTTTAAACTGCTCCAGAAGTTGAGGGCTCAATAATGATTCATAATCTATTGAGAGCATATTGTCTTTACAGGTAACTTGATATTTCAGTTCGGTTATTACGTCATCGTCTTTATCCTTTGCAGTTCCTTGGATAGTAGCCACTTTTCCCGCAGCGGTATTTTTTATATCCAAGACTTTATAGTCAAGAACGGAAGTGGGTTTGTTTGACTTGTTATAGGTGGTTATCTGGAATTTAGTTCCTTCGTTTAAAGGATAGTACATGTTGCAATCGTTCTGCGAAATCGCAAATTGAAAGCTCAACAGGAATAGGAGTATGATACTTAATCTTGTTTTCATAATGGAATTTTGTGAGTTAGTAAAAAAGAAGGTGCTTCTTAGAAAGTAATATAGGAGCTAAAGAAAATTCTATTCATCTTCAGGATCGTCCCCAATTACATTTTTACTTTTCCTCTTCTTTTTCTTTTTCTTCTTTTTGGGAGAATCCACTACCGTGTCCAAAACCCTATCCGTACTTTTTACAGTTTCTTTTTCAACTCTACGTTCTACTGTGCGTTCCACAGCATCTTCAGCCTTCTTACCCAATCTGTCCAAAAATTGTGCACTGCAGACTGAGGAAACGCTTAAGAAAATAATAATCAATAATGTTTTCATAATAAAATTTATTTAAAGTTAGTTATGCAAATCTAAAGGTATTTTAAGATAAATACCTAGTAATATACAATTTAAGACATTAAAATAACAACTTTAATGAAAATCTGAAGTATGATAACAATTAAATTTAATTGATGATATTTTATTTAGAGAGTTCTAATTGAGTAGAATGTTAGTTTATCGAGTAAAGGATTATGCTGTTTTCATCACCCTTAACAACTAAAGAACTTCCATTTTGTGGTCCATCGTTACCCATAGAAGGTGCCGAGCTGCCATAGACAGGAAAACCATCCATCAAGTTGCCGTCCTTATTATATAGATAAACCTTCTTTTCCTGAGTTTCCGTAATCCCGATATAGATTTTTCTATTGATGCTAAAAAGTTCTGGCCTACTATAAAGACCAATGGGCAGATCAACCAGTTTTCCGTTAATGCGCAAAAGATTGTCGTCTAGCGTTATTTTTAACGTCCCCAAAGTAGAAAACCAATAATTGCTGCCCACATCCAATTTCAAGGAAGAAACAGTCCCTTTTTCCGAAATACGTTCCTTTGTATTTCCTTTGGTGATGACTATAAAAGTATTGTCCTCTTCAGTAACGGGGATATCGGAAAAATCGAAAGTTTTTGAAACTGAAACCCTAGATTTTCCTACTCTACTTAGAATATTCAACTTGCCATTTTCTTCTGCAACTATAATATAATCCTTGTTTCCCATCCTAATATGTGAAGGAGGTTGTACAATTTCACTTTTTGTTTTATTGAAACCGAAACCTTTAACCACTTTTCCGTTTTTGTCGTAAAGTAAAAGATCTTTATTTTGAACAATTACAAATCTATATTTATTGTTGTTGTCATAATCAAAGATGGAAAGAGGTTGGGTTATCTCATCCTTAAATTTTAGAGGAAATGACTTCACATCCTTTCCATTTCTATCTAGGATATATACAGTGTTTTTTGTGGCAAAGGCCATTTGTTTATTACCGTTGCCGAAAAGATCCACTTGTTCAATTTTTCCTAAAATTGGAGCTCCCAACTCTTTTGTCCAAAGAACTTTTCCATTTTCGGAAATGAAATGTAATTTATTTGAAACATCCTGGACAACAACATTGCTGCCGTTACCGTTTTCAAAGATTTGTGGATTCCCCAAAATATTTGCCTTTATATCTAGACTGAATTTTTCTGAAACACGCTTGGATATATTTTTAACCTCGCCTCCAAATTCTCTACAACTGAGCGAAACATGTGAAAAATTGCGATCAAAACTGAATTGTAAAGCTACTAATGGAAAGTTTTTAAGGTCGATATCTTTAAATCCTTTTTTGGCATTTTGGTTAAAAAAACCAGATAAGGCTTCAGAAAATTCCCCTTGCATTTTTAATATTAATAAAGACGAAGAAGAACTTATATCGGACGATGTTTGTTCAAAGTATGGCGTATTTTTTAGGGTCGAACTATTCAAAAATGAGCCGATTATCTCTTGAGCATTTTTTTCAGAATCCGTGAAAACAAAAAAGTTTTCCAATTGAACAACATAATTCGCTTTCCTCATATTGATTAACGGATAAAATGTTTTTTTAAACAATTCCGGCTCGCTAAAGGTTTTGATATCGGTTTCTCGAAAGTTGCTATGGGTAGTAACAAAACGTGCAAGTGCATCAGCGGTGAGGGAGACGTCTATGCTTTTTATAAAAACAGCTTCGCCATCTGCCATTTGAATAGATCCTACTTCACTTACAGACCCAAAAATACCTGTGGTTTTTGGCTCCTCCTTTTCCTTTCGAAATTTGGCAAGATCTTGCTGAAATTTTTCGGCGTCATTAAAAGTGAAACTTATAGCACCTAGCGCGTTCATAGGAACCAAAGAAGAAACATCATTGGATTGTGGAACTTGTCCTTGGAATACAGAAAGCAGTTGAGGAATGCTGTCTGTTGCCAAGGTAATACCACTGGCAATAAGAGATTCGGGCTCCACAGAAATATCTAAAGCCGTCCAAGAAAAAAAGTTTATGGCAGTAGAATCATTAAAGGAAACTTTATTTCCCTTTATTAAAGTAGTAAACTCACTGGAGGTGGGGAGTTGGAATACTTTTTTAAACGTTTCGTCACGTTCGGTTTTTCCTTCCATAATATCCAATAAGATTTGTTGGGATGAAGACGCAACAAAAACACTGTCAATTATGGTGGTATAGGCTATTTCATTATCCAAGGTGATTCTTTGGATCGTTTTTTCTCCAATTTTTAGAGACTCTACTATTTTATTCTGAATGGAATCAGGTTGGAAAAGCGTGAGGTTATGTTTGGAAATAAAAGTGTAGGCCGAAATTGAATCATTTAGTTCATTGATGCACAGCAAGGACATTGATGTTGGCCTTAAATGTCTCAATAAAGATGCTTTTTGTGAGAAGAAGGAATAAGGCGAAGTTTTATTGAACTTCGATAACAATGAATTACTTTCAATATCGTCTTGGAGAGTATTCCAATTGGAAATCTTGAACACGACAGAAGTGTTTAATGGTGCAAAATCCATTAGCGTTCCCGTTTTGATTGGACGCTCATTACAGCTCCAAATTGCGATAAAAAGCGAAACTAGCATCAGTTTCCCTAAAATTTTTCTCATAGACACAAAAATAGCAAGGTTTAATTGGTTTTTGACCGGAAGCCGAAATGTTTATCGACGGGTTTTCAACAGTTTTTTAGGGTATTCACCTACATCTTCACTTTCTCCTGTGTGTGAAGTTCTATTTCTTCAGCAAGTAGTCGGAAACTTCTTCTGTGGAAAATTGTCGGGCCGTATTGCCGGATAGCTTCTCTATGTTGACGTGTGGGATAGCCTTTGTTTTGTTCCCAATTATATTCGGGATAATGTCTATGAAGGTTCGTCATGAATTCATCCCTATATGTTTTGGCCAAAATAGAAGCTGCGGCGATGTGCAGATATTTTCCATCGCCTTTTACAACACATTCATGAGGAATATTTTGATAGGGTTTAAAACGGTTTCCGTCAATAGCAATAAATTGGGGTGTTTCAGAAAGTCCCTCTATAGCCCTGTGCATTCCTAGGATAGAGGCGTTTAAAATGTTGATGGCGTCAATTTCATCCATCATTACATGAACTACTTTGAAACAGATGGCCTTTCGTTCAATTATTTCGCGAAGTTCCTCTCTTTTTGGAGCAGATAGCTGTTTGCTGTCCGTCAAAAAAGGATGCTTGAAATTATTTGGGAGAATTACCGCCGCGGCAGTGACCGGTCCAGATAAGCACCCGCGTCCGGCTTCGTCGGCACCACATTCCAATAAATGTTTGTTTATTTTTAGTTTTAGCATTGGATTTCAAAATTCCAAAAATTAATATGAAAGGTCAAGGTTAATATCAAAATTATTATAATGTTTTAGTGTTGATACCTAATGGTAACTTTTCATAGAAAATATTGTACCGACAGAATGACTGACCCATGCCGGGTTTTCAATATTTCCCAATCATTTTGCACTTCGTGTTGCAAACCAAAAAAAATATACCTTTGCCAAAAAGAAATTTCAAGGATGAAGAAACCACTTTTGCTATTGTTCGCTCTGCTGTTAACGGCAACTGTGTTTTCGCAAGCTCCTTCGGCAAAAAAGGAAAAACCGCCAATTGAATGGTATAAGATTATTTCTGCCGATCGAGATACCACCTATGTGGACACTACGCTTTCCATTCGGAAAAAATATAGATTCAATTATTTACGAAAGGATGATTTTGAATTGCTCCAATTTTCAAATGTTGGGCAAACCTATAATTCTCTGGCTCATTCCTTCGATCGTTTAAACCTGAAGCCACTTTTTGTTGCGCAATCGCATCATTTCAATTATAAGGAAATCGAGGACGTAAACTATTTTAATGTCCCAACTCCTTTAACTGAATTATATTATAAAACCGCATATGTACAGGGGCAACAATTGGATGCATTCTTTACTGTTAATACTTCGCCACAACTCAACTTTTCTGTAGCCTACAAAGGAGTGCGATCTTTAGGAAAATATCAGCATATTCTTACCAGTACGGGCAATTTTCTTTTCACTTCGAATTACCACACAAAAAATAAGCGCTATAATGTAAGGGCACATATGGCGGCACAAGATATTCTAAATCAAGAAAATGGAGGTCTAAAAGATTCTTCTTTACCACTCTTTATAAATGATGATTCAGAGTTTCGAAATCGTGGTAGGTTGGATGTGAATTTCGAGGACGCCGAAAATAAATTGGAAGGCATTCGCTTTTATGGCGATCATTATTACGAATTGATCAGTAGTAGAGACAGTACGGAATATTCTGTTTTAAGTATAGGAAATGTTTTGTCCTATGAAGATAAATTTTTTGAGTACAGTCAAACAAATGCTTACAGTGGATTTGGCCCATCCTATGAAAGCACAAATCTGTATAGCAAAACAAAACTGGAAGATTTTAATGGCAAGGTTTATGCCGAGTTTGACAATTCCCTCATTGGCAAAATAACTGCATGGACGGGATATACCAATTTCAATTATGGGTACAATTCAGTTTTAGAACTGGATAACGGGAGAATCCCCAATAGGATCAAGGGTGATATTATTGAGGCGGGTGGTGCTTTTTCTAAGGAATACAGAGGGTTTACGCTTTCGGGAAAAGGAGCTATTAATGTAGCGGGAGATCTGGATGGAAATTATCTTCGAGGTGCGGCAGGTTATGATCTTAATAATGATTATCACTTAAAGGCATCCATCACATTACATTCTGTTGCGCCAAATTTTAATTTTCTCTTATATCAGAACGACTATAAAAATTACAACTGGAAAACCGAATTCAGCAATGTAAAAACCCAAGAGCTAAAATTTGAAATCGAAACAAAGAAATTCGGAAACGCCTCCGTGAGCTATACTGGAATTGATGATTATACATATTTCGGAATTAAAGAAAATGATATTACCCCTTCCCCCATGCAGGCGGGTGAACGCGTAAATTATCTGAAAGTAAAGTTGGAAAAGGAATTTAAATTCGGTGTTTTCGGCTTTGACAATACTATTATGTATCAGCAAGTGGTGGGGGGAGAATCCGTTTTTAATACTCCAAAACTGATTACCCGAAACTCATTGTACTACGAAGATAATTGGTTTAAAAAAGCTCTTTTTATGCAAACTGGGGTTACATTTAAATATTTTACGGAATATAATATGAACGCCTACGATCCTGTTCTTGCAGAATTTTATGTGCAGAACGATCAAAAATTGGGTGGTTTCCCGTTGGTGGATATTTTCTTTAATGCCAAAATCCGCCAAACTAGAATCTATTTTGTCTATGAAAATTTTACAGCTCTTTTTGGGGGCAAAAACGAATATTTCTCGGCGCCAGGATATCCTTATCGTGATAATGTATTGCGCTTTGGAATCGTTTGGAACTTCTTCCTTTAGTTCTTAACTTCTCTTCTAAACTATTTTTTAATTCCCCGGATTTTCATTTTGTTATGAAACAGAGTATAAGGTCGCGTCGGTAATATTCGGGTATACTGTGTTTTAACATTATTACGCGGATTTATGGATTTTTTTAAATTCTACCAATGAAAAAACCGTCCCAGGAATAAATCTTGGGACGGTTTTTTATTTGTCTTCTTAGGAATTAACTTAGAGCATTCCGAATTAATCTCTCAAAAGTCCTCTGGAAATCACGATTTTCTGGATTTCTGAAGTTCCTTCATAAATCTGGGTAATTTTCGCATCTCGCATCAAACGTTCTACATGATATTCCTTTACGTATCCGTTTCCACCATGAACTTGTACTGCTTCTACGGTCACATCCATTGCAACTTGGCTGGCATAAAGTTTGGCCATTGCGCCACTCATGCCATAATTGTTGCCTTGGTCCTTGTCCCATGCTGCTTTCAAAACCATATGTCTTGCCGCTTCAATGCTAGTGTGCATATCTGCAAGTTTAAAGGCAATAGCTTGGTGGTTGCAAATTTCTGTACCAAAAGCTTTTCGAACTTTAGAATATTCACGCGCAAGATCGTAAGCACCGGCTGCGATCCCTAAAGCCTGCGCAGCAATTCCGATTCGACCTCCGGAAAGTGTCTTCATCGCAAAAGTGAATCCGAATCCATCTTCACCAATTCTATTTTCCTTCGGAACTCTCACATCGTTGAAAATCAAGGAATGAGTATCGCTTCCGCGAATTCCCAATTTATCTTCTTTTGGGCCTATTTCAAAACCTTCCCATCCTTTTTCAACTATAAATGCATTGATTCCTTTATGTTTTTTCTCTCTATGTGTCTGGGCAATAACCAAGTAATAATCTGCGGATCCACCGTTTGTGATCCAGTTTTTAGTACCATTCAAGATATAATGGTCTCCATCCTCAATAGCAGTAGTTCTCTGCGAGGTTGCATCACTTCCAGCTTCTGGTTCGCTCAAGCAAAATGCGCCCAGTTTTTCGCCTGTAGCCAATTTTGTAAGGTATTTTTGTTTTAGTTCTTCCGAAGCATAAGCTTCAATACCATAACATACCAAAGAGTTGTTTACAGATACAATAACTGAACACGACGCATCCACTTTACTGAGTTCCTCCATTACAAGAGCGTAGGAAACGGTATCCATTCCGCCGCCGCCGTATTTTGGGTCCACCATCATTCCGAGGAAACCAAGTTCGCCCATTTTTTTCACTTGTTCGGTCGGGAATTTTTGAAGGTTGTCCCGCTCTATCACGCCCGGAAGTAATTCGGTTCGTGCAAAATCACGAGCTGCGTCGCGAATCATTAACTGTTCTTCGGATAGACTGAAATCCATATGCTTTGTATAAAATATTTTTATTAGAAAAGAATGCGCAAAGGTACTTATAAAAATCAAATTCTTGAAAAGCAAAGTCCTTGTTATTGAACTCGATTTGCCGGATTAAAATCCTGAATCAAAATTTATTAAAACTTTGGGTGTTTTGAAGGAAACATTTTCCTTTCTTACGTGGTATCTTTAAATCTGAAAAAGGAGCAAATCTTGAAAAAGGACAAATATCATATCGTTGGTGTCATGAGTGGAACCTCACTTGATGGGATAGATCTCTGTGAAATCAATTTTGAAAATATTGAAGGGAAGTGGAATTTTGACATTGTAAATTGTGAAACAATAGCATATTCTCCCTTTTGGAAAAATGAATTGCAGGAAGCGATCAATTTTTCCATAGAACAGCTCGAGCGCCTGGATTTCAAATACACAGAAAAGCTTTCTGATGATATTTCTGGGTTTATTAGAAGAAACAATATTCGCGAAATTGATGCCGTTTGTAGCCATGGACACACTATTCTTCACAGACCCGAAAAAGGGTTGACCTATCAAATCGGGAATCTCCCACGTATTTCTAAATCTCTCGGACAAAAAGTGGTTTGTAATTTCCGGGTGCAAGATGTGAAATTGGGTGGTCAAGGCGCTCCCTTGGTTCCTATTGGAGATCTTATGCTTTTCCCGGAATATGATTTCTGTTTAAATCTAGGTGGGTTCGCCAATTGCTCTTTTCAAAGAGGGGATGAACGTATCGCGTATGATATTTGTCCGGCAAACATTGTATTGAACTATTATGCCGAAAAACTTGGTCAAGATTTCGACAAAGGCGGGAAGCTCGCTATGAGTGGAAACTTAAATTCAGGATGCCTTCAAAACCTCAATTCCCTTCCATATTATAAAAGTTCACCTCCTAAGTCATTGGGATTGGAATGGGTGAAAGAAAATATTTTCCCTATTCTAGATTCTTCTAGAATTTCCAACGAAGATATATTGCGAACATTTACGGAACATATTGCCATTCAATTGAACAATCAATTCTCAGATAATTCGTCTGTTTTAGTTACGGGTGGAGGAGCCTACAATTCATTTTTGATTGATAGAGTTAAAATTCTAGGATCCATAGATATCGTTATTCCTTCTCAAGAGATTATTGAATACAAGGAAGCATTAATATTTGGGCTTTTAGGTGTTCTTAAATTAAGAGGGGAAGTGAATTGTTTGGCAAGTGTAACAGGAGCTAATAAAAACCATTCTTCAGGGAAAATTTACAGCCCCTAAATTTTGTTCCAAAATAAATCTAATCCCTTCTCAAGTTCTTTATATTTGCCCTCATTATTTTGAAGGGTCTCTGCTTAATGTCGAGAATTCATTAAACTAAAAGCTTTAGCATTTAATTATTTATACCTCCTTATATCATCATTGGAGATTTAAACTTTCCTAACCATAATGAAGAATTTATTAAAAAAGTACGAAGAGAAAGAACCAGAAATTGTATTCCATTGGAATGACCCCGAAACCGATGCGGAGGGGTGGACCGTAATAAATTCCTTACGTGGTGGTGCTGCCGGTGGTGGAACTCGAATGAGAAAGGGACTAGATATGAACGAGGTTCTTTCCCTTGCAAAAACTATGGAGGTAAAATTTACCGTCGCCGGACCGCCGATTGGAGGTGCCAAAAGCGGGATTAACTTCGACCCATCCGATCCTCGGAAAAAAGGAGTTTTGGAGCGTTGGTTTAAGGCTGTTTCACCTTTGTTAAAAGAATATTATGGAACAGGAGGAGATATGAACGTTGACCAAAGGCTGGAAGTTATTCCGTTCACTGAAAAATGTGGCATAGAACATCCGCAAGAAGGCGTGTTCAATGGTCATTTTAATCCTTCAGAAGAAGATAAAATTCAGCGAATTGATCAATTGAAAAATGGAGTAGGTAAAACATTAGAAAGTTCAGCCTATTGTCCAGATGTTTCAAGAGCTTACAAGGTTGCCGATATGATTACTGGTTTTGGCGTTGCCGAAGCTGTAAAACATTATTATGGCATCTATGGTGGTGAAGTAAAAGACAAGCGCGCCATTGTTCAAGGTTTTGGAAATGTAGGTTCTGCCGCGGCCTATTATCTTTCACAAATGGGTGCTAAAATTGTTGGAATCATAGACCGTGAAGGCGGAGTGATCAATAATGACGGGTTTTCCTTTGAAGAAATTAAGGAATTGTTCCTGAACAAAGATGGAAATCTGCTTGTAGCCGATGATATGATCTCTTTTGAGGAAATAAATGATAAAATCTGGGATTTAGAAGCAGAAATCTTTATGCCGTGTGCAGCTTCAAGAATAATAACCCAAGACCAGGTTTCTCGAATGATAGATTCTGGCCTTGAAGTCATTAGTTGTGGTGCAAACGTACCTTTTGCGGACAAGGAAATCTTCTTCGGATCGATTATGGAATTTACAGATGAACGCATTAGCTTGATTCCAGACTTTATAAGTAATTGTGGAATGGCAAGAGTGTTCGCCTATTTGATGGAAGGAAAAGTGAGCCTAACGGATGAATCTATTTTTAATGATGCTTCCGAAACTATAAAGAATGCATTACAGGCAACGTTTGAGCGTAATGATTCTAAAACCAACATCAGTAAAACCGCTTTTGAAATAGCACTTAAGCAGTTACTCTAACTCAGGAGTTATCCAAACAGAATGGAATCTATTGTTATTTTAATTTTTGTAATAGGATATCTCCTAATTACCATGGAGCATCCGTTAAGACTGGATAAAACTGTTCCTTCACTTATTATGGCCTCCTTAATTTGGGCAGTTTTGGCCATAGGGTTTACCAGTGGATGGTTCAGTATTATCAATGGTGAAGGAGAAACTTTTAAATACCGAACAGGCGGAGAAACCGCCATGGACGGATTTGAAGGAACGCTGCTCCATCATCTCGGAAAAACCGCGGAAATCTTGATATTCCTTATTGGAGCCATGACTATTGTGGAGATAATTGATCTTCATCGAGGTTTTGATGTATTGAAAAGAGCTGTAAAAACGAGAAGTAAACGAAAACTACTTTGGATCATAGGGTTTTTGGCGTTTTTCTTATCGGCAGTAATTGATAATCTTACCGCTACCATTGTACTTATTACTTTACTTCGAAAGCTAATCCATAAGAGGGACGAAAGATTGTGGTATGTTGCCATGGTTGTTATTGCGGCAAATGCTGGTGGAGCCTGGTCTCCCATTGGCGATGTTACAACGACAATGCTATGGATTGGAAAAAAAGTAACAGCTGCAGGCCTGATAGAATTTGTAGTTATTCCTTCAGTTATATGTTTCGCCATTCCATTTTGGATCGCTAGCTATATGACCGTTTTTAAAGGTGATGTTGAGGTGGATGTAGATCAAGAAAATGATGAGGCAAAATTACTGAGCAGTAAAACCATGCTTTTCTTGGGGCTTGGAATGATCGTTTCGGTTCCAGTTTTTAAGGCTATTACCCATTTGCCTCCCTATATGGGAATGATGCTCGCCTTGGGAGTTGTTTGGTTGGTTTCTGAATATATTCATCCCGAAGAAGATTTTAGTAGAGAGCGAAGACATTTATATTCTGCTCACCGAGCATTATCTCGAATCGAGATTTCCAGTATTCTCTTCTTTCTAGGAATTTTAATGTCGGTTGCAGGTCTTGAAGCCTTGGTTTATGGAACTATAAATGGAGAAGAAGTTGGAACTTTACGCTATGTGGCAGAGGTTTTACAGAACGCCATTCCAAATCAGGATGTAGTGATCATATTATTGGGAATCCTATCTGCTGTAATTGATAATGTTCCTTTGGTAGCGGCATCAATGGGAATGTACGATATGCCAATAGATTCAGTACTATGGCATTTTATTGCTTATGCGGCTGGAACGGGAGGAAGTTTGCTTATTATAGGGTCTGCTGCCGGTGTTGCGGCTATGGGAATGGAGCGAATAGACTTCATTTGGTATTTTAAGAAAATCACGTGGCTTGCTTTTATTGGTTTTATAGTAGGAGCAGGTGTTTTCCTTCTAATTGAAAGGGTAATATTTCATCATGTCTAACAATTTAAAATGGCTAACGCCGTTATTCACTAAAACAAAAATCATTCTATGTTAAACTTTTTAATGCAAGAGGGTGCCGAAGTGGCTCAGGATCTTGAACCTATTTCTGAAGAGAAAACTCTTTCTGTAATGGATCTCCTTTTAAGTGGAGGAGCTGCGGGACAAATTATAATAGCCATTCTTTTTGTACTGCTCTTTGTGGCAGTGTACATCTACTTTGAAAGGCTTTTTGCAATAAAGGCAGCATCAAAGTTGGATGACAATTTCATGAATCAAATTCGAGATCATGTGGCAAAAGGGAATATCCAAGCTGCAAAATTGCTTTGTGGACAAAATCACAATCCTGTATCTCAACTTACCCAAAAAGGTCTTTCCAGAATAGGCAGCCCTTTAGAAGATATCAATACTGCAATTGAGAACGCGGGTCGTTTGGAAGTTTATAAATTGGAAAAGAATGTCAGCGTTCTGGCAACTATTGCTGGTGCGGCCCCGATGATTGGATTTTTGGGAACAGTTATTGGAATGGTGCTGGCATTCCATGAGCTAGCTACAAGTAGTGGTCAAGCTGAAATGGGAAGTCTGGCAGAAGGTATTTATACGGCCATGACAACAACAGTAGCTGGACTGATCGTCGGAATTATCGCGTATATGGGTTACAACCATTTAGTAGTTAGAACAGATAAAGTAGTCCATCAAATGGAAGCGACAGCTGTTGATTTCCTAGACATGTTAAACGAACCTGTATAATGAATTTACGAGGAAGAAATAAAGTAAGTGCCGAATTCAGCATGAGTTCCATGACGGATATTGTTTTCCTACTATTGGTGTTTTTCTTGCTTACTTCTCCTGCCATTACTCCTGAAGCTTTGGATCTTATTCTACCAAAAGCTAAGGGAAAAACCACCAATGTGCAGAAAGCTTCAGTAAGCATAACCAAGGATGGAAACTTTTATGTGGACAATGTGCGTGTAAGCGAATACGGTATTGAAAACGAATTAAAAAAGATTTTGTCAGGGGAACAAGAGCCCACCATTATTTTGCGTGCAGAAGAAGGTGTTCCCATTGAAGATGCCGTTTATGTGATGGATATCGCCAACAGAAATAGTTATAAAGTGGTCCTCGCTGTAAGACCGAAATAATTAATCATTGTAATCTCGATTTTCTTTATTATAATTAGTCTTTAAATTAATTGGCATAATAGAACATCAAACCCCGAATATTAAACCTGTAACTTCAAGAACTTGAGCTTCCTAAATACTGAACATAAACGTAAAAGTATGACGATCACAGTGATTCTTCACATGCTGATCCTGATATTGCTTTTTTTTGTTGGGATGAGTTATCTGGATCCACCAATAGAGCAGGGGATAGCTATTAATTTTGGAACTTCTGACGTTGGAAGTGGAAAGATTCAACCAACGGAAAAGATTGAATCCGCGCCTCAAAAAACAACTCCCCCTCCAGTTTCTCAACCTAAGTCGGAAATTAAGGAGGACGTAGTGTCCCAGAATATCGAGGATGCTCCTGTTGTGGAAAAAGAAAAACCTAAGAAGGAACAGAAAGAAACTCCTGTAAAGGAAAAGCCGAAAGAAGAGGTAAAAAAGGCCGATCCCAAACCAGATAGATCTACAACAGACGCTCTTTCCAGTATTTTGAATGGCCCAAAAAGTGATGGCACAGCAAAAGGTGGAGAAGGGAATGATACTAAATCCGGAGATAAGGGAAGTCCAGATGGAGATCCAAATGCCAGTAGCTATTATGGCACAGGAAAAGGTCTAGATGGCGACGGTAACTACCAGCTTGGTGGTCGTAAAGCTTTGAACAAGGAAAAATTCATGCAAGATTGTAATGAATCTGGAATTGTCGTGGTAAATATTGAGGTAGATCGTAGTGGAAAAGTAACCAATGCAACAGCGGGAGTTAGAGGATCTACAAATACGAATCAATGTTTATTGGAACCTGCTCGCAAGGCAGCCTTGGCCACAAAATTTAATCCAGATGATAAAGCACCTGCCAAACAAGTAGGAAAGATTATCTACAGATTTAGTATTTCAGAATAGAAATTGTTGATTAATTTTTCGAACTATTGTCGAGTTCTGTTTGAGAAATTACAGAATTTAAAAAAGAACTTTCGTTAATTAAGCTGTTCTTTAACTAAGACTTTTAGACAATCTTTATCATTAGGTTTTTTAATTCAAAATACTATCCATCATCGACTATCCTGAGATTATAAATTGGCTTTTTGCGCAACTCCCAATGTACCAACGGGTAGGTCAGTCTGCTTATAAGGCAGATTTGGCTGCAACCGTTCACTTGGCAGATTATCTCGGCAATCCTGAGGAATCTTTTAAAAGTATCCATGTTGCAGGTACAAATGGAAAGGGAAGTACAAGCCATATGTTGGCATCGGTTTTTCAGGAAGCGGGTTATAAAACAGGTCTTTATACTTCTCCGCATTTAAAGGACTTTCGGGAAAGGATTAAAATAAATGGTGAAATGATTCCAGAAGAATCAGTTACCCATTTTATAAACACCCATATAAGTTATTTTGAAGCAAATCAACTCTCTTTTTTTGAAATGACCGTGGGCCTCGCTTTTGATTATTTTAGAAGTGAGAAAGTGGATATTGCCATTATTGAAGTGGGAATGGGAGGTAGGCTGGACAGTACTAATATCATCACCCCAGAGCTATCAATTATCACGAATATTGGTTTGGATCATACCCAATTTCTAGGTGACACTTTGGAAAAAGTAGCTGTCGAAAAAGCCGGAATTATAAAGAAAAATATTCCTATTGTTATTGGAGAAACTCATCCCGAAACAGAGGCAGTTTTTCAACGAATCGCTTCAGAAAGAAATACTTCAATTTTATTTGCAGATAGAGAAACACCTTCCCCATATCAATCGGATCTAAAAGGATCTTATCAGAAAAAAAATACTCAGACTGTTTCGGTAGCGTTGAAAATTCTTCAAAATCAAGGATGGAACATTTCCGAAGAAAATATCTCAAAAGGAATAGCGAACACCATCTCGAATACGGGATTGATGGGACGATGGCACATTCTAAAAGAAAGACCCAAGGTAATCTGCGATACAGGTCATAATAAAGAAGGACTTGAATTGGTGATGGCCCAATTAAAAGCCGAAATATTTCAGAAGCTACATATTGTTCTTGGAGTTGTTTCAGATAAAGATCTAAAAAGTGTTTTGCCCCTTTTCCCTAAGGATGCAACATATTACTTCTGCAAACCCAAAATTCCACGTGGTTTGGATGCGTCTCTCTTGGCAGTACGTGCATTGGAATTCGGCTTAAAAGGGAACGAATATATTTCCGTAGATGCGGCATATCAGAGCGCTTTAGAACAAGCTTCTGAAGAAGATCTGATCTTTGTGGGCGGAAGTACTTTTGTGGTCGCTGAAGTAGTTTAATCTTACATCGGGAGCCTTTATAACTATAGCATTGAATTCCCTGCCATCTTATTGGTTCAGCACTAATAATTCCTCCAAAAAATCCCTCTTATTTGAAAGTCGAGGCACTTTGTGCTGTCCGCCCAACTTGTTATTGTTTTTTAACCAATCGTAAAAAAGCTTTTCCCTTCCATAATGGATTTTGGGGGCATTCAATGTAGTATTGTTAAATCTTTTTGCCTCGTAGTCACTATTTACTTCTTGAAGCGCAGAATCCAACAACTGAATAAAAGTATGAAGGTCCTTCGGTGGAGATTTAAACTCTATAATCCATTCGTGAGCACCCTTTTCCCGTCCCTGCATAAAAATAGGTGCCACTGTATAATCTACAATTTCTGCATTGGTAAGTTGCGAGGCTTTTCGAAGTGCAACTTCTGCATTTTCAATAATTAATTCTTCTCCAAAAACATTGATGTGGTGTTTGGTTCGGCCAGTAACCTTTACGCGATAAGGGTTTGTCGATGTAAACCGGACAGTATCTCCAATTTTATAGCGCCAAAGACCAGCATTTGTTGTAATTATCACAGCATAATTTTTCCCTTCTTCCACTTCGCTCAAAGGAATCACTTTTTCTTCGGGTGAATCGTAAACGTCCATCGGAATGAATTCGTAAAAGATTCCATAGTCCAACATGAGCAACAATTCGTTGTTGTTGTTTCTGTCTTGTATCGCAAAAAATCCTTCTGAAGCATTATAGATTTCATAATAACGGAAATCACTCTTCGGTAACAGTTGATTATATTGATCCACATAAGGATCAAAATTTACCCCTCCATGGAAATACACTTCCAGATTGGGCCAAACTTCAAAAAGATTGCTTTTTCCCGAAGTTTCAATTACATTATTGAGTAATACCAACATCCAGGAAGGAACACCTGCCAAGCTAGTAACATTTTCATTGATAGTTTGATCTACTATAGCCTGCATTTTGGTTTCCCAATTTCCCATTAAAGAAATCTCATTGCTCGGAGTGCTGCTATATTCTGCCCAGAACGGCATGTTGTCAATCAGAATAGCCGACAAATCGCCAAAAACTGTCCCATTTTCCTGATAAAGTTGTTTGCTTCCTCCAAGTCTCAAGCTTTTCCCCAAAAATAAGTGGGCGTCGGGATTGTTATTAAGGTACATGCACAGTAAATCTTTACTTGCGGCATAATGACAATCCTCTAAGGAATCATTAGTTACCGGAATGAACTTACTTTTGGCATTTGTAGTGCCACTGGATTTAGCAAACCATTTTATTGGCGTTGGCCAAAAGATATTGCTCTCTCCCCTGCGGGCGCGCTCAATTTGCTGTTCATTTTCTTCATAAGTGGTTACTGGAATCCGAGCTGCGAATTCCCTATAAGTGCGTATGGATCCAAATTCATACTTACGACCTATTTCTGTATTTTTAGCTGTGGTGAGTAAATTGAAAAGAAGTTCTTCCTGAACCTCAATAGGATACTTCAGGAAAAGCTCAATCTGATGAAATCGCTTTTTTAAAAACCATGAAGCGATTGAGTTTACAATGGGTATTGGCATAAATTTCCATTATCTTTATGCTATAAAAATAGCGATTTTATTGTAATAGCGCTTGTTGCAGCAATGTAAATAATCGGCCGAACAATTTGGCTCGATTTTAAATATTTTTCCATTCAATGAATTTCCAAGGCGTCCTTAAAAAAATGTGGGCGGAGAACGGTTCTCCTATCCAATATTACCTAGTTTTTGAAAATGATTTTTTAAATGTCAACCAATTGTTGGATAAGAAAATCTCCATCCATTTTCTTGGATATCGATGTTTACATTGCCAAATGGAGAAAAAAATCTATCGCCAAGGATTCTGTTATGAATGTTTTTTTGAGATCCCCCAAGCCGCGGATTGGATTATAAGACCAGAATTGAGTAAAGCTCACCTAGGCATTGAAGATAGGGATTTGGACTATGAGATAAAATCGCAGTTGCAACCCCACGTTGTTTATTTGGCCAATAGTAGTAGTATTAAAGTCGGCGTAACCCGAAAAAGCCAAATTCCTACTCGCTGGATCGATCAAGGTGCACATGAGGCAATCGAAATAGTCGAAGTTCCAAATAGATATTTAGCTGGAATTACTGAAATAGCTTTGAAAGACCATGTGAGCGATAAAACAAATTGGCGAACCATGCTTAAAAACGATATAAAGGATGAAGATTTAGTTCAATGGAGAGATAATTTAAAGCAATATGTTCCGGAGGAAGCACTTCAGTATTATCTTGAAAATAATGCCGAAACCAATCTAAATTTTCCTGTTTTAAGATATCCCGAAAAACCTACATCCTTAAACCTTGTAAAAACTCCTTTTTTTGAAGGTGTGTTAAAAGGCATAAAGGGTCAATATCTTATCTTTGAAGATGATACCGTATTTAATATTCGAAGTAATGAAGGTTTTGTAGTATCCATTACCGTGAATTAAGAGATTAATTCCCAGTTTTTGTGGTATCTTTTTTCTTGTTTCTTCCTTTCATAATACCATTGAATATGTCTTTGATTTTGTCGGCATTTTCCTGACGGGTATCTTGTTGTTTTGTTTTTGTAGTGTCCTTCGGGGTGGTGATAGAATCTTGCTTAGTTTTCCCACTAAGGAAATCATCCAAAATATCTTTTCCCTTGTCTTTCCATTTATCTGTTTCTTTCGCCAAAAGTTCCTGGGTCAATTGCGAAACTGCTTTCTCCATGTTCAACGAAATATTCGGGTTGGTAAATGTTCCTTTAAGTCCGATAGGTAGTGCTACACTCATGTTATTTGCGTCTTCTGGATTTAAATTTTTGAGCAACTTGGTGATATCGCTTCCTAAATATTTGGCAGGGACATCCAAAACAAGGTTGTAATCAATGGTTTTGTCCAATCCATGTGTTCCTCCCACGCCCACGTCTATTCCTTTAATTTTAAAGTGAAAAGGTTTTACCTCAATTTTACCATTGTTAAAAACCAGGTTGGTGCTTACATCCTTTAAGCTCAATTGTTCCAGATTTAGAAAGGAAATCTTTTCGCCCAGCGCAGATAGCAATGGAGCTTGTTTGCTATCTATGTCTGCCGTAATTACTTGTGCTAGCGCGGTTCCGGCTAGGGTGGAAAGATTTGGAGACAAGTCTTTTGTAAGCTGGCCATTCAAATCAAATTTTGTGTTCAAACTACCATGTAATGCCTTTGCAATAGGTACAAGGTATTGAAACATTTCCAGCTTTTCGAAAGATTGCTCAATGTCGATTTTGCTTAAATCCAGGTTCATTGCAAAAGTTGGAATCTCATTTTTGGTCGATACATTTCCCGAAAGTGCGATTTTTCCACCGAAAATGTTTGAAGTGAAATTACGGATTGTGATAGTTTCGTTTTCAATGGTGGCTGTTCCTTGTGCATTCTTTAATTCAAGATTGTCATATATAACAGTATTTGCAGTAAAATCTAAGGTTGCATCCAGAAAATCAGGAATTTTGATGGTTTCCTCCGCATTAGTCTTTAAGGTGTTATTGCCTTTTTTGGGCGCCTCTTCCGCCTTCACCATAAAATCATTTACATTGAATACTTTGGATTTCACATTAAATATTCCTTTCAATTTTTGCTTGCTTGTCAGAAATGGAATAAGATTTTGAATGTTTCCAGAAGCTTTGATGTCTGTCTGTCCTGAGTTTGCATTCAATTCCTTTAAAGTAAATAAGCCCGAATTCATGGATAAATCTGCATTGGAAATTTTTAATTTATCTTTAAAACCTGCGTCATAATTAAAATTGGTCAAGCTGGCAGTTCCGCGAGCATCGATTTTTTGATATTGTTCTTTTTCAACAGATTCCATATCGAATTTTGCAGCTATATCCGCCTTAAAAATTCCGCTGAGATCTTGTTCTATTTCTACAGGGAGTACTTGTTTGATGTTTGCCAAATTTAATGTGCCTTGCATATCCATATCAACTAACGGATTGCTGGTCATATTCTTCACATGTATCTTCATCCGGAAAGGTTCGCCATCAATTTTAAATGAAAGTTTCGGAATGTTTAGGTAGGTATCATCCACTAGACCGGTTTCGTTTTTTAACTGTGCATCAATAGTTATATTTTCAACAGTTTTTGGTAGATCTGGATATTTAAAAGAGGCATTATCACTCGCCACCTTAATATCTAAAGTTGGAATGTGAATGCTGTCCACAATCCCTTTAATCTTTCCATCTACTGTGAAATTTCCGGTGGTCTTTACATTGCTTATTTGTTTTACATATTCTTCCGGAATTACAGCAAGGAAGTTTTTGAAATCTGACGAAGGAGTTTTAAATGTAATATCTACTTCATTGTTGTCCTCATTAACCTGAACGTAGCCTTCAAAAGTTAGAGGTAAATCATTGATTTTTGCTTCATTTTCAAGAAAAGTAACTCTCAAATTATTAAGGTCTATTTCAAAAATAGCATCCAATGAAATCTTGTTTTTGGTCAAGTATTCACTGTCAGACATTTTGAAAGAGGCCAAAGCTGTAGTCTGGGTATTCAGTTTAGTTATTTCCTGCGAAAGATCTCCACTCCCTTTGTGTTGTACATCTGTTAATATTAAATGCGTGTCATTCGTCTCATCGGAATATAGAATACGGGAATTTCTTAGTTCATAATTCTTTAATTCAAAGGTAAAACTGTCTTCACCCTCAGCTTCGTCCGGTTTTATGGGTGCATCATCTTTTAAGGCCACATCGTAATTTGCATTTCCAAGAGAATCAATTTTTAGATTGATAAATGCCTCATCAACTTTTACAGCATCGATCTTTAAGCTTTTCGATTTGAAAAGTTGCATAATGCCCATCTCCAATTGGATGGTTTTACCACTTGATAGTGTATCTCCATCAAAAGGAGCTTTATTGACTATACTGAAGTTGTTCAGTTGAAGTGCGGCATCGGGAAAACTGCTGAATAAACTTAGGTCCAAATTCTCCCAAGCTACCGTTGCGTTTAGGTTCTCGTTTATAGTTCGCTTCAATATTTTTTCAAGACTTCCTTTAAAAATAAAAGGTGACAGTAAAAGAAGAACAATTCCGATTCCAAAAATGATTCCTATTATTTTAAAAGCTTTTTTCATAAGATTGAGAAGTATATTATTTATAGGAAATGTTTTAAAATGAACCCGAAAAATCAGTTTTTCCCATAGTTTTACATCGGCGCACAAATGTACTTTGAAGTGACCTTCTTTTCCTTAATTTCATCTTAAATGTTAATTTTGAATTCTGTATCTGAAAATAACGTATATCTCTCTTTAGGAAGCAATATGGGAGATCGTTTCGGTTATCTCCAAAAGGCTATAAACCTGCTATTTGAAAATGTAGGCACCATTAAGGGAATATCTTCAATATATGAGACTCCGGCAATGGGTTTTGATGGGGAATCTTTTTTAAACTGTGCTGTTTGGATCACAACCGAAATGAATGCATCGCAGATTCTAACATCCGTTCTGGCTATTGAAATAAAAATGGGCCGAGAACGAACTACTTCGGGGGTCTATACTTCGCGACCTATAGATATTGATATTCTTTTTATTGATGAAACAGTTCTGGATTCACCAGACCTTATTGTTCCACATCCTAGAATAGGGCAAAGAAAATTTGTTCTGCAGCCGATGTTTGATCTGAATCCGAAATTTATCCATCCTGTTTCCAACAAGAGTGTTGCCAAACACCTTGAAGAAACTCTAGATAACAGCCCGATATTAAAACAGGATCAAAGAATGGTCAACCCCATGAAAAAATTCGATATTTCGAGATATAATTATATTGCGATTGAGGGAAACATTGGAGCAGGAAAAACAAGTCTGGCAACAAAAATAGCTGACGATTTTAATGCAAAACTCATTCTTGAGAGGTTTAAGGACAATCCATTTTTACCCAAATTTTATGATGATGCTGCCCGCTACGCCTTCCCCTTAGAAATGTCTTTTCTTGCGGATCGTTACCAACAATTGGTGGATGATACGACACAATTGGATCTCTTTAAGGAGTCTGTAGTTGCTGATTACGATGTAAATAAATCTTTGATCTTCGCGGGCATTACTCTTCCAGAGGAAGAATATGCGCTTTACAAAAAATTATTCCAGATGATGCATAAGGATCTGCCCAAACCGGATCTCTATATTTACTTATATCAAAATACCGAGCGACTTCTGGAAAATATTAAAAAGCGAGGTAGAGAATATGAGCAAAGCATTCAGGGCGAATATCTACAGAAATTGAATGCGGGATATTTAGAATTTATCAAAAATCAACATTCCGATAATATTAGGATGGTTGATATTTCCGAAAGAGATTTTGTAAAAAACAGGTCGGACTATCTTAGCGTTTTAAATGAAATTTTAAATTGATTCCGTTTGATGAATACTTCTCTAATAAAAAAGACAGCAGAATAATCCTGCTGTCTCTGAAATCAATTTGGAATTATTTCTAATTAAACTCGTTTTAGCTTCATTCTCACAATTATATCCATGTTGTCCAAAATCGGATTGGATTCATCTCCCATGTTCATGTCTCTTACATTCGCGCTCAACTCTAAGGTGTCAGCATTTAGGTTATCAATATTGTATTTTATAGCGGTCCCATTCTCATTCACGATTTTCAACTCATTTCCGTTTCTTTCCCAAGTGCCTTCTCCAAAAACGTCCGTTACTTCAATAGACTGAGTTTGTGGAACTCCCATAACCGTAATAGTCATTTCCAATGATATGCCGCTTGTAGAGGAAGTGAAGGTATTGTCGGCTTTGAAATTGATTCTATTATCGTCCGTAATGTTGATAAATTCTCCCGAGTAATCTATTGGTATGTCCATGCCACCCATATTGATCACGGAGGAACCTGAGTCAATACGGCCTTCGGTCATCGTCCAATTGCCTACTAGATCAAAAGATTCTCCGTCATCGTCGCTGGAACAAGAAAGATTTCCCACGATTAATAAACACAGTACTAAGTATTTCATGATTTTCATAATGTAAAAATTTAAGATTAATTTAGTTGAAGCCTCAAAACTATAGAAAATATATGGGAGAATTTAGGTCTATTTTCCAAAGTTTATCAATATTATTTGGAAGTCTAAATCTTATAGAAGCAAAGGGTTAGTCCTGAAGGCGCATATACATTGAAGAAATTAATGTTTTTATAGAGCTATGTACAATTGTTTTTATAGGGAATTTCATATCAAATACCATTTACACATTCCTTACCTTTGCAAAAAGTATTATAATGAGCAGACAAGATAAACAAGATAAAGGAAAAGCTTCAGGACGTGGGAGTAACAACCAACGCAAGGAAAGTTATGCAAGAGGAAATGCTCCAATTAAATCTGATTCTTCAGTGAGAAAATCGGATGGAAAAGAAGATCCCAAATCGAAACCAGTTTTAAAATTTGATAAACAAGGCAAAGAAGTTGGAATTCGTGGAAAGGCTCCTAGACAGCCGAAGCCCGTTAGTACAAAAGACGGGCTACGTTTAAATAAATATATAGCAAATAGCGGAATCTGTTCTCGGCGTGAAGCTGATACATATATCGCTACAGGTTTAGTGAGTGTTAACGGTAAAATCATCAATGAGATGGGCTATAGGGTTCAACTCACCGATGATGTCCGTTTTGATGGCAGACGTTTGAATCCTGAACCGAATACTTATGTTCTGCTGAATAAGCCGAAAGGATTTGCAACTACAGAAAGCAATTCAAAAGGGATGACGGTGATGGATTTGGTTGCAAACGCTACTACCGCAAATATTCGACCTTTTGGTAGATTGGGACGAAATGCTACAGGTCTTCTTCTGTTTACAAATGATGATGAATTTGTTCAGAAATACACCAAAAGAGGAATTCCGAGATTATTCCATATTGAATTGGATAAAAATCTGAAAATGGAGCACCTCAAAAAAATAAAGGATGGACTCACCGTAGATGGAAAAGAGATTTCCGTAGAGGAAATCAGTTATGTGGACAATGCGCCAAAAAGGGAAGTGGGCCTAAAGATTCGCCATACTGGAAATAGCGTGATCCGAAATATTTTCGAACATTTGGGTTATGATGTTGTACGTGTGGATTGTGTAACACTTGGGCCTTTAACTAAAAAGGATTTGCCACGTGGTCGTTACAGAATCTTGACCGAGAAAGAACTGGGAATGTTCAATATGGTCTAGTATCATGAAAAAACCTTCTAATAGATTGGTTATTAAAATATTTTTGGCACATTTGCACTCATAAATATGGTGATGGATTTCCCTTTATTCTCAGATTTTTACAAATTTCTAGAGGCTTTCACACATGAACAGTAATTCTCTTCTGTCAATTTTTGTTTTAGGAGTATAAGACATGAATTTTATCCTAAAGGCCATTAGCAATCTATATTCTATTTTCAAGTTAATTTTTTGTTATACTCCGTATATCTCAAGAGATTATCGTCGGGTATTTTTTAATTTTCATTTTGTAACAAAGTAAAAAGGATGAATACTAAATATATTGACTTAATTGACCAAACTTATTATTTTCCACAGGAAGAATTTCGCTTGGGAGATAACGGTTTGGAATTCCATGGGATCGACCTAATGGGTCTGGTTGAAGAATATGGCGCTCCGCTTAAATTCACCTATCTGCCCAAAATTTCTGAAAACATCAATCTGGCCAAAAAATGGTTCGCAGAAGCGATAAGAAAGAATAATTATAAAGGAACTTATAGCTATTGCTATTGTACTAAAAGCTCTCATTTTAAACATGTTCTGGATGAAGCTTTGAAAAATGATATTCATATAGAAACATCATCTGCATTTGATATCGATATTGTTGAAAGTTTAAAAGAGACCGGGAAAATTACAAATAAGAATTACGTTATCTGCAACGGTTTTAAAAGAGAGCGATATATAGAAAACATAGCTCGGCTTATAAATAACGGCCATGAAAACTGTATTCCTATTATAGACAATTACGAAGAAATTGATTTACTATCTGATAGTATCAATGACCACTTTAATGTAGGAATTCGAATAGCATCCGAAGAAGAACCAAAGTTCGAATTTTACACCTCAAGATTGGGAATTGGGTATAAAAACATAATTCCTTTTTACGAAGACCAAATAAAGAACAACGATAAAGTGGACTTAAAGATGCTCCATTTCTTTATCAACACCGGAATTCGTGATACAGCTTATTATTGGAATGAATTGGTGAAATGTTTAAAGGTTTATGTGCGTCTTAAAAAAATCTGTCCCTCTTTGGACAGCTTGAATATTGGTGGAGGTTTTCCTATCAAAAATTCTTTGCACTTTGAATATGACTATCAATACATGGTTGATGAAATCCTTAACCAGATCAACATTACCTGTGCAGAAGCAGATGTTCCTACACCTCATATCTTTACCGAATTCGGTAGTTTCACTGTAGGTGAAAGTGGTGGAGGAATCTATGAAATTCTATATCAAAAGCAGCAAAATGACAGGGAAAAGTGGAATATGATCAACTCTTCCTTTATCACAACTCTACCAGATACATGGGCCATAAGCAAAAAGTTCATCATGTTGCCTATTAATAGGTGGAATGACGAATATGAGCGCGTTCTTTTAGGTGGATTAACCTGTGATAGTGATGATTACTACAATAGTGAACAGAATATGGCAGCTATTTATCTACCAAAGTTTAAAAAGGAAAAACCTTTGTATATTGGCTTTTTCAATACGGGTGCATATCAGGAAACGATTGGTGGATTTGGCGGATTGCAACACTGCTTAATTCCTACTCCAAAGCATATTTTGATAGATAGAGATGAAAATGGCGAAATTACCACCAAGCTTTTCGCAGAACAACAAACCAGTGAACAATTACTGAACATTTTAGGATACGAATAGATTTTCCAATTCAAAGCTAGAACATAAATTTAATGGTTTTTTATAAATGAAAACAAACACTTATGCAGGGATTCCGCAGAAATATGCCGCCCTTGAAACCGCAAAGATTGTATTGATTCCGGTTCCTTACGATGGGACGAGTACATGGCAAAAAGGATCCGATAAAGGTCCTGAAGCCTTTTTGGATGCATCCGAAAACATGGAGCTTTACGACATTGAAACGAAAACAGAAGTTTATAAGCAAGGGGTGTATCTCGCAGATGCAATAACTGAAAACTCCTCTCCAGAAGCTATGGTTTCAGCAGTTCATAAAATGACCAAGGAATATATTAAAAGGAATAAATTCGTCACCTTGTTTGGTGGAGAGCACAGTATTTCAATTGGTTCTATACGCGCATTTAATGAGTGTTTTGACGATTTAACCGTGCTTCATATTGATGCCCATGCCGACTTGAGAAAAGAATATGAAGGCACTAAGTGCAATCATGCATGTGCGGTGTACGAGGCCAGTCAGACAACAAATTTGGTCCAGGTAGGCATCCGAAGCATGGATGTTGCCGAAACTAGAGTGATGGATGAAGAGAAAGTATTTTTTGCCCATGATATGGCAAAAGATGAATACTGGGTGGATAAAGTGATAGAGGCGTTGGGAAACAATGTTTTTATAACCTTCGATCTGGATGCTTTCGATCCATCAATCCTTCCATCAACAGGTACTCCAGAACCAGGAGGTCTATTCTGGTATGAAACCTTAGATTTCTTAAAGCAAGTTTTTGAGGAAAAAAATGTGGTTGGATTTGATATCGTTGAATTATGTCCAAATCCTGAAGAACGTTCTTCAGACTTTTTAGCAGCAAAACTCTACTATAAAATGTTGAGTTATAAATTCGAAGAGACCACCGAGGAAGAAGAATACGAAAGCAATTTTAATGAAACCAATTCCCGCTCAACTGGGAGTAAATTTAACACAGAAGAAGATGAGTACTAATAAAGGAGCTATCTCCCAATTTATTGAAAAATATTTTTTACACTTTAATGCTGCCTCTATTGTAGATGCCGCAAAAGGTTATGAAGCACAGCTTCAAAATGGCTCCAAGATGTTGGTATCTATGGCTGGAGCGATGAGTACTGCGGAAATTGGAAAAATTTTCGCAGAAATGATTCGTCAAGACAAGGTTCAGATTATTTCTTGTACAGGCGCAAATTTGGAAGAAGATATTATGAATTTGGTAGCCCATAGCCATTACAAGCGTGTTCCAAATTATCGCGATTTGACCCCACAAGATGAATGGGATTTGATGCAAAAAGGAATGAACCGAGTAACAGATACTTGTATTCCAGAGGAAGAGGCTTTTAGAAGAATCCAAAAGCATATCGTGAAAATATGGAAAGATGCTGAAGAGAAAGGTGAAAGATATCTTCCGCATGAATATATGTACAAGCTACTTCTTAGCGGCGTAATGGAAGAGCATTACGAAATAGATCTTAAGGATTCTTGGATGTATGCAGCTGCAGAAAAAAACCTTCCAATTATCTGCCCAGGATGGGAGGATAGTACCATGGGAAATATTTTCGCTAGCTACGTAATGAAAGGGGAACTGAAGGCTTCTACCATGAAAAGCGGAATTGAATATATGACTTTCTTGGCCGATTGGTACACCGAAAACTCTCAAAACGGTATTGGATTTTTCCAAATTGGTGGAGGAATTTCAGGAGATTTTCCAATCTGCGTAGTTCCAATGTTATATCAGGATTTAGAGCGTACAGATACTCCTTTTTGGAGCTATTTCTGTCAGATCAGTGATTCTACCACAAGTTTTGGAAGCTACTCTGGTGCCGTTCCGAATGAAAAAATTACTTGGGGAAAATTAGATATCGACACCCCGAAATTTATCATTGAGAGCGATGCAACAATTGTAGCTCCGCTTATATTCGCATATCTTCTTGATATGTAATAATTTAGATATTTTCTTAGCTGAAAACATTGCTTAGAAAACTGTAATAGATCAATAAAAAGGGTATTCAATTTAAGATTAATAATCAAAGTAAATCGACTACCCTTTTTCTGATTCAGGTTGGGATTGAATAGCATTCACAGCACGTGTAAATGTCCAATCGATTGAAAGATTCTATTTGATATACCATTTCATTCCCATCTCCAGCTTCTCTAAACAGTATAAATGGAAGCATTTAATTTCCCAAATATTTAATCCAAAACATCTATGGATGCAAAGAAAATTGAAAATATAGAGTTGAAATTCTTGACCATCAAGGATTATGAAAACCTCAAAAAGGCAACCATCCAATCTTATGGAGGTATGCCGAATAGCTATTGGAAACTTGAAGAAATAGGAAATCTTATAGATATATTTCCTGAAGGCCAAGTTGTTATCATGGCAGATGGAGAAATAGCTGGATGTGCACTTTCCCTTATAGTAGATTTTGACGAATTGGGCGAAAAACACACCTATCAAGATGTGACCGGAGATTCAAGTTTCAAAATTCATGATCCGGAAGGTGATGTTCTCTATGGAATTGATGTTTTTATTCGACCAGATTTTCGCGGATTGCGATTGGGACGAAGATTGTATGATTACAGAAAGGAGCTTTGTGAAAATCTAAACTTGAAAAGCATCATTTTTGGTGGTAGGATGCCTAATTACCATTTATATGCCGAAAAACTTTCTCCCAAACAGTACATTGCAAAAGTAAAAAGTAAGCAAATTGAAGATCCTGTCTTGAACTTTCAGGTATCTAATGATTTTCACCCAGTTCGAGTTCTTAAAGGATATCTGGAAGGAGATAAAGCTTCAGGTGAGTTTGCGGTTTTAATGGAATGGGATAATATATATTATACAAAGCCAGAGAAAAAACCTAAGCCTTCTGCCGTTAAAAGTGTAGTGCGATTGGGCCTTATCCAATGGCAGATGCGTAGCTATGCAGGAATGGAAGATTTAATGCAACAAGTGGAATATTTCATTGATAGTGTGGCAGGATACCATTGTGATTTTGCGATGTTTCCAGAATTTTTCAATGCTCCTTTAATGGCAGATTACAACCACATGAGCGAATCTGATGCAATCCGGGAATTGGCAACCCATACCAAAGAAATTGCCGAGAGAATGTCTCAGCTCTCCATCTCATATAATATTAATATCATTACGGGAAGCATGCCAGAAGTGGTCCGCGGCAAACTGTATAATGTTGGCTATCTATGTCGTCGTGATGGTAGTGTAGAGCGTTTTGAAAAGATCCACGTAACCCCAGATGAAGAAAGAGTATGGGGAATGGCCAATGGAAATGCTCTAAAAACCTTCGAAACAGATTGTGGAAAAATTGGTGTTCTTATCTGTTATGATGTTGAATTTCCTGAACTTTCTAGATTATTATCAGATGAAGGCATGGATATTCTTTTTGTTCCCTTCTTAACAGATACACAAAACGGGTATTCGCGAGTTAGATTATGCTCCCAAGCTAGAGCAGTGGAGAACGAATGTTATGTAGCTATAGCAGGAAGTGTGGGTAACCTTCCTAAAGTACATAATATGGATATTCAGTATGCACAATCTGCCGTGTTTACGCCATGTGATTTTTCCTTCCCAAACAATGGAATTAAAGCTGAAGCAACCCCTAACACAGAAATGATCTTGGTTGCAGACGTAGATATTGATTTACTGCGCGAATTGCATGCTTTTGGCGCCGTTAGGAACTTAAAGGATAGAAGAAAAGATTTTTATAGATTAGAAAGGGTTAAGAAATAGTTAGTCCCTCTTTATAGAATGCAAAATTCCATGGTGAACCCTTATGTTTGTTTCATCATGGAATTTTTTTTAGTCTAAATTGTTTACTTGTTTTCCTTTATCCTCAAATCGAAAACAAAATCCCTAATCTCCAATAATTTAAAATTCAAGTTTTCGGCAAGCGGATTTAAAAGATAATTGGATTCCTGAGGAATTATAATCGATGGAATCTTTAGGATTGGATATTTCTCTTGCAGAAAGTGGGTGCCATAGTCCTTTGTTGATTTCGGAGCTGGAGTTTCTCTCCAATTTCCTGGCAGATCTTCTTCCATTAAGGTATGAATTTGATCTTCATCAATTTCAAAAACACACAAGCTGAGAGCACGAGGAATGAAATCGATGTTAATATTAACTGCATATTCCAAAACGCATAAAGCACGACTCTCCGCTGTATAGATACAGGACGAATCAATATGATTCCATCTTCCTCCAAAGAGTTTTGCCCCCGTCCCGTTTAAATCTTCGGCATATTGCGTTTTTGTTAATCGATATACCTTCATCTTTATGAATAAACACCGTAAGCAATGCGACCTATGAGATTTTGAACTTCCTCACGCCCAAACTGATTGTCCATTAAGCTGAATGGCTTAGCCCCAGAAAGTGCTTGATTTGGTGAAAACATCCATTGATTGAAATTTTCCTTATCCTCAAAGACTTCATACCCAAAAGAATAAATCTCTGCCACGGCGATAATGCGCTCGCTGATATGATCACTAAACTTTTGATCGCCTTTCTTGTTGATAAGGGTGGAGCGAGTGACGGATAAAGCTTGTGCTAAGGCATCATAGTCTAGGGAAGTTTCTTCCTTTAACTTGGTTAAATAGGTTTTGGTAACTCCACCCCTAACTATCTGCATCTTTTGAAAAGAAGTCATTTCTACTAGTGGAATTGCAAGATTTCCATCGTAGAAATTTGTGGGGGCTTCCATTGCATAATCGATTTCCTCGGTAGCTTTATATTGCTTTTTCATGATAGTATAAAATTAAACCTTTAATAGTCTAAATCTACTCCTTTTTATTTGGTTTTCCAATTTTTTCCACCAATTTTTTTAACTTGATCTTAAATTCGTTATTATGATTTAAGAAGTTTTAAAAGTCAATCAAAATAGACTGATAGTTTTTAATAGTTTCTGAATCCTAGACATTATCCTTTTGAAACATAAAAGCTTTTTGCCTTGACCTGCCAATTTCCCAAATGGCCAGGGCAATAACTGTGATATATTCCAGTGATACAAGCCCTAAGTTTTCATTGAATCCTTCACTACCATAGGCTGAGTAACTCAAGAAAACCATAAAACTCCAGATCAACGGAAATTTATATGGTGTAAAGACAGAGAGCAATAGGGGTGTAGCTACATACCAGGGATGAACAGTCGTGGAGAGTAGAAAATAAAAGGAAATTGCAAACAGCATGGAATGAATCATTTGGTGCGGATTTTTATTTCGCCGTAACAACGAAATTCCGAAGATTATAAGAAGTGTAACTAATGGAAGAATTTTTCCAACGATTTCAATAATGTTCCACCCCACAACCTTAAATCCGATCCACCGAATCACATAATATATACTGGCATTGAACTCAAATTTCTGAAACCACAACGCAATGGTAGAACTGAAGTTTTGAAGAAATTCCACGGATAAAAATGGTAAAAACGTTAGTAATAGCGTTATACCTATTACGAAATAGAATTTGAAAAGATTTGAAAAGGTAGAGATCCAAGAATGTAAAACTTCTTTATCCAATTTGTTTTTGGAAAAATATTTAATAAAAATAGGTAAAAGCAATAGCGGGATAAGCTTCACAGAAATCGATATTCCAAATAATACTGCTGCCCAAAACCAATTTCCTTTAAAAAAAACATTTAAAGCCCAAATTAGAAATACAAGCATTACTCCTTCAAAATGTAGATTGCCACTAAGTTCAATGATTATGAATGGGTTGAGGAAGAACCAAAATATATTTTCTATAGGGAGTTCAAGCTTCTGTAATAATTTCTTGCCAAAATATAGTATGCCTAAATCAGCGAAAATTATTAAAATTCGGAGTGCAATCACAGTCCCCATTATACTCTTTCCGCCTAGCACAGTAGCCACCGCGAAGAATAATTGATTGATCGGAGGGTAATTGCTGTAGTTATTTGCACTTAAAGAACCCATCCCCTTATAAAGTTCATCGGCTAGAGGAATTAATTTCCCAATAGTCTCTGAAACCTGGGAAAAATACATTTCTGGTGTAAAAAGATACGGACTGATTCCTTGAGAAACCACTCTTCCATCCCAAATAAATCGATAGAAATCCTGTGATAAATTCGGTATAGCGAAAATGAAGATTAGCCGAAAACACATCCCTAACCCAACTAAAACCCAAAAATTAAGCTTTAGTTTTTCGATAAGAATATAGGCTAAAAAGAAGAGAGAGGTGTATAAAGAAAAGAGCTCTATAAACCGCGGTCGCTCCAATTGATATGCAAAGCTGTAGTAGCATGCAATCGTAATTATTGAAATGATTATAAGGGTTGTGAATCTTTTAAATATAGGGTTCATACGTAAAAAAGCGTTTTCTTAGAATAAGACTTATAATTCCATCGCTATTATGGAAATGTATTTAAAAATATCCTAAGTTCATTGATAAAGATACTTTAAGATTATGCCTTTGAACTTTGTTTATTGTGTCATTCTGTTACAGAAAATAATTCCCTTTAAACTAACCTTTTTATTTCTTTCAATTAAATTCAGACATGAAAAGTAATATTTCAAAATTATTTTCTATCCTATTCTCCAATCGTCTTAATGAATTTTGTCTTCAGCGCTATCCAGTTTTAATTTAAAATGAGAAACCCCAAAGATCTAAAGGACCTTTGGGGTTTTAATAATATCAGATGTTTTTGGAATTACATCATTCCTGGCATTCCGCCGCCCATTCCGCCTGGCATTCCACCAACGCCTTCTTCCTTGATGTCAATCAAGGCACATTCGGTGGTTAGGATCATTCCAGCAACTGAAGCAGCATTCTCAAGCGCAATTCTCGTTACTTTCTTAGGATCAATAATTCCAGCTTTTAGCATATCAACATATTGCTCAGATTTAGCGTCATAACCGAAGTTCTTTTTGCCTTCCAAAACTTTATTGATCACCACAGAGCCTTCACCGCCCGCATTCTCAACGATAGTGCGTAGTGGAGCTTCAATAGCGCGCGCTACAATGTTCACGCCTGTAGTTTCATCTAAACTATCAGTAGTTATTTCTTTAAGAATTTCGATGGCACGAACTAAAGCAACACCTCCACCAGCAACAATACCTTCTTCAACCGCCGCACGGGTTGCGTGAAGAGCATCGTCCACTCTGTCTTTCTTCTCTTTCATTTCTACTTCAGATGCAGCACCAACGTAAAGAACAGCAACTCCACCCGCCAATTTGGCCAAGCGCTCTTGTAATTTCTCTTTATCGTAATCACTAGTTGTAGTTTCAATCTGTGCTTTTATCTGGTTGATACGACCTTTGATATTATCTTTTTCACCAGCACCATTTACAATGGTAGTGTTGTCTTTATCTATAGTTACTGTTTCAGCAGAACCAAGCATATCGATTGTTGCATTCTCTAATGTGAAGCCTCTTTCTTCAGCAATAACAGTTCCTCCGGTAAGAATAGCGATATCTTCCAACATTGCTTTTCTTCTATCACCAAAACCTGGAGCTTTTACAGCTGCAATCTTCAATGATCCACGAAGTTTGTTTACAACCAAAGTAGCCAAAGCTTCTCCGTCAACATCTTCTGCAATGATCAAAAGAGATTTACCCTGCTGGGCCACTGGCTCAAGAATAGGAAGTAAATCTTTCATTGAAGAAATCTTCTTATCATAAAGCAAGATCATTGGATTCTCCAATTCAGTTTGCATTTTTTCTGTGTCCGTTACAAAGTATGGAGATAGAAATCCGCGGTCAAATTGCATTCCCTCAACAACATCTACGTAAGTTTCGGTTCCTTTTGCTTCTTCAACAGTTATAACTCCTTCTTTCCCAACTTTAGCAAACGCCTTAGCAATAAGTTCACCTACCTGGTCATCATTGTTTGATGAGATAGCGGCCACTTGTTTGATCATTTCGGATGAGTTGCCAACTTTGGTAGTTTGCTTTTCAAGGTTAGCGACTATTGCCGATACGGCCTTGTCAATACCTTTTTTTAGTTCCATTGGGTTTGCACCTGCAGCAACGTTTTTAAGACCTTCTCTAACAATTGCCTGCGCAAGTACGGTTGCAGTAGTAGTTCCATCTCCTGCAAGATCGTTTGTTCTGGAGGCAACTTCTTTTACCATTTGTGCACCCATGTTTTCAAGGGCATCCTCTAACTCAATTTCTTTTGCAACTGTAACACCATCTTTGGTCACCTGTGGCGCGCCAAAGGATTTGCTGATTATTACATTTCGACCTCTCGGGCCTAAAGTTACTTTTACTGCGTTTGCCAAAGCATCTACACCACGTTTGATACCGTCGCGAGCTTCTACATCATATTTAATATCTTTTGCCATTTTTTTTAAAATTTTTTGAATTTGTTCCTAAAGAAATAGGAATCTATTTATTAGTATGTTTAATTAAAAAAAATCCATTCAAATCCTCATGTGTGAGAATTATCGGGAATTTGATTTAGATGATAGCTAAAATATCGTCTTCACGCATAATCATATAATCCTTGCCATCAAACTTTAGTTCGCTGCCAGAATACTTTCCATAAAGAACAGTGTCTCCCACTTTAACGGTCATTTTATGATCCTCTTTTCCTTTTCCAACGGCAACTACTTTGCCCTGTTGTGGTTTTTCCTTTGCGGAATCCGGAATGTAAATACCTGAAGCAGTTTTGGTCTCAGCCTCCTGCGGTTCTACCAAAACTCGATCTGAAAGCGGTTGAATTTTTAATGCCATTTTCATATTGTTTTTTAAGTGTCTGCTATAAGCAAACGGTTAAACTTAAGTTTAAATGTATGTCCTGCTAATGGGCAGAAACTGTGCCACTGCGAATAGTCTGACATTTATAAAAATATAAATGCCAGCTTGTCATAAGTCAGTTAAGAGAATAAGTTTCTGTAGGTTTTTCTATTGTAAACAATTGCCCTCAAATAGATCTAGGCGAGATGGATTGAATAGGTTATTTTCTATAACGAAATACGGAACATTGTAGGGTGGTCCATTATCGCCCACTGAAAGTCCGCCTTCCGTTTGGATTAAAGGAGTTAGTCCGCAATAATCTGACAATTTTAAGTTATCGGCAATATATAATTGACTCCCCAAGAAAATTAAATTGCTTAATCCAAGCAAGGATTTTAATTCTTTGTGATTTTCAATTATTAAACGACCTTCAATCCTATTTAATTTTTTAAAGAAATCCATAGTTTCCAAGTTCCAATTGTAACGTAGATCTAAATCTTCCCCAATGGTTGTCAGATTATTGAATGCTTCAATTTTTTGAATAGGAATGTTACTGCGCAACAAAATATTTTGCCCCACCTCCTTAAGCTGTTCGAATCCTTTGAGTTTAACCAATTTTGAATTTGATTCTATAGACAAATCGCCGCCAATGTGAACGAGGTTATTGAAGCCTTCTATAGTTTCTAGATTCCCATTCACATTGATGCTAAGTGTATTATTACAGTGAGTTAAAGCATTGAAACCATAAATTGTCAGTAATTCTTCATTTCCGAAAAAACTTAATTCATTGACCGATCTAAGAGAATTTATATTTTTGATTTCCTTCAAAGAAGAATTCATATAAAAACTCAGTTCTCCTCCTATTTCTTCAAGTTGGTCCAATTCCTGAATGATAGAAATATCTGTTTCGGAAATAAGTAAGCTTCCATCAATCTTTTTCAGATTTCGCAAGCCGTTAAGATTTGTAATACTAGAAGATTCCATGTCAGGACAAGTTCCAATATAAACATTGCCTCTTACATGGGTCTGCGTAAATGCTAAATCTACTTGTTCTTGTGTGGTTAGTATAAGGTCTGTTTGTGAATTTAACCCGTACTGATTTTCACAGGTTCTTTCTATGCCGGTTCCACCTCCATAACAAGAGATCAAAATAATACTGAAGCAGAATATTAGTAAGAGATAACTTGTTTTCATAATCTTTAGTTTACTTAAAGATAAGAAAAACCTGCTATAAAAAAGGCCAGCTCCTAATGGGCTGGCCTTTAAAATATCTTAAAGAATAAAATTACTCTGCTGGTTGTGCTGGAATTTCTGTAGTAGGAACTGCTGGAATAGCGTTCTGATCAAAGGTCTTGGATTGCATTGTGTTTCCTCCCATGATGAAAACGTTAGAGAAAAGTATCAACGCCAACATAATTGTTGCAAGGGTCCAAGTACTCTTATCCAAAAAATCACTTGTTTTCTGAACACCACCTATTTGAGCGCCACCGCCACCGCCAAATGACGACGAAAGTCCACCCCCTTTTGGGTTTTGAACCATTATCACTACGACCAGTAAAAAGGCCACTATCATTATCAAAACTAGGAAGATTGTAAACGTGCTCATTATGTTTCTGTATTAATCGATTTCTCTATTGCCCGAATTTGGTCTGCAAAGAAACCACTTTTTTCGGGATTTTTCAAAATTAATATTTTATATGCTTGAATTGCCTTTTTATAATTCTTTTGTTGCAAATATACTTTCGCCAAGGTTTCCGTCATGAGAGAATCAGGGGCTTGTGTATAAGGCATTAAAATATTTTTTTGTTCGTTACCTGACTTATGTTTTTGTGATTTATCGGATGAACTTGGAGTTAAGGGATCCGGGATTATTTTAGGTCGTTCTTGAATAAACTTGTCAATCAAATCGAATTTTCTCTCTCTTTCCTCAGATGAAGTTTCAAGGGTAATATCTTCGGAAACCGACAACTGAGCCTCTTCAGGTTGCTCCTGTTTATGGTCTATTGGTTTTGCCTTTGTCAGCTTCAGCCATTCTGAGAATGAATGCGTGTCACTCTTGGTGAAATCTAAGGGTTTATTTGTATCCAAAAGAGCTTTTTCCTCTCTAAGCCCTGTAGTTTCCGATTCTTCAGGCTTTACAGATTCTTCAGGTTCAATGAGATTGGCTACAGATTCTACTTTTCTTTGAAAAAGATCAGGATTCAAAATAGCTTCCGCCTTTTGTTTTTCCGCTTTGAAATTTGTTTCTTCTTTAATTTCCAAACTTACCTGTTCAGAAACGTCTTCCGAAATAACTTCTATATCTAGAATAGAAGGGGAGGACTCTTGCTGCAAGATGGTTTGTGAAATTTCATTTTGAATAAATTTTTCCGAAGTGATATATTCAAATAAAATATCGCGATCTGTGGTATGCGCTGCGGTTAACTTTAATGCGTCATTATATCGATAACTTTCTTGGGATTTTAACCCCTTTAATTGCAGAGCACGCGCACTTTGGAAATAAGGATATTTCTGAAGCAAATGATCCAAATCGGCAACATCCTTAGAATTGATCTTCTGAGGATTGGCAAGAAGATATGTATAGTGTTCTGTATTCAATTTTTTTAATTTTTACTTCCTACTTTTAAATATTGGAAGTATTGTAAATCTTTAATAAGGTAATGGATTTCATGCCCGGGTATTGTGGAAGTTACCAATTTGCAAGCGACTTATTAAAAATGTCCTGTGTTAATCTCTCAAAAATTATGTCTATAGCGGCATCCAGTTTAGAGCCTGTTAACTGCGTTGTTCCTGGATAATCATAATAGAAGCTGAAAGATTGTTCAAAATCTTTCAATGGCTCTTTGGTATTGTAAAACCTAACATTTATCGCAACGGTCAATCGGTTTTGGGCCGCTCTGCTATCTGAGGTTGCTGTGATCGGCGAAATATAGTATTGTGTAATTTCACCGTCATAAACCAAATCCCCATTATTGTTTACCAGATCCAGATTGGTCTGGTTCAAAAGTAAATCTTGCAATTTTTGAGTGAATTCCCGCGCGATTCCTGGCTCTACTATGGGAGCGATGTTTTGAAAATAATTCACTTGCACAGTTTTCGTGGTATTGTAATTAATATCTGCACCGGTGAAAGAGTATGATCCACAACCTTGAAGACCCATTATCAGGAAAACTGCGCAAAAAAACCAAACAATTCGTATCATTTTTCTTTCTAAATTTTATTAGACCAATTTCTGTCAACTACAAATTATATTGCTTGATTTTTCGATATAACGTTCTTTCCGAAATGCCAAGTTCCTCGGCCGCATCCTTTCTTTTTCCGCCATATTTTTCAAGTGATTTCTTTATAAGCTCCAATTCCTTTTGTTGAAGGGAAAGGTTTTCCTCTTCTTCAATTTCTTCGGCATATTCATATTTATCTACCCGTGGTTCTGAGGAATGTTCCGGAATGCTGAAAACTTCCACTTCAGAATTATTATTTTCATCAATCTCATCCACGATGGCCGCGAGCTCATCATCAACATCCGATTCGCCGGCATATATTTTATTGATGAGCGAAGATTGCTCTTCCTTTACTTTTGTGGCGCTACCAGTTTTCATTAATTCTAGGGTAAGCTTTTTCAGATCGTTGACATCGCGTTTCATGTCGAAAAGGATTTTATAAAGAATCTCCCTTTCGCTACTGAAATCGCTATCGGACTTTTTAGAATTTATTACCGCAGGAAGGTTACTTCCCATATCCGGAAGGTAATGCTTTAAAGTGTCATAGGAAATTTCTCGATTTTGTTCCAACACAGAAATTTGCTCCGCAACGTTCCGCAACTGCCTAATGTTTCCGCTCCATCTGTATTTTAAAAGTAATTCTGTTGCATGTTCATCCAAGCGAATGGTTGGCATTTTATATTTCTGTGCAAAATCTGCTGCAAATTTTCTAAAAAGCAAATGAATGTCTTCTTGTCTTTCTCTAAGAGGAGGCAAGTTTATATCTACGGTGCTTAACCTATAATAAAGATCTTCTCTAAATCTTCCTTTTTCAATAGCCTCCACCATTTTCACATTTGTGGCTGCAACAATGCGTACATCTGTTTTTTGAGCTGCGGAAGATCCTACTTTTAGAAATTCTCCATTCTCTAACACTCGGAGCAAGCGCACTTGTGTAGGTAATGGAAGCTCCCCAACTTCATCAAGAAAAATAGTTCCTCCATCGGCTACTTCAAAGTAACCACTTCTTGTTGCAGTGGCTCCCGTAAAAGATCCCTTCTCGTGCCCGAAAAGTTCACTGTCAATTGTTCCTTCAGGAATGGCGCCACAGTTTACTGCAATATATTTTCCATGTTTTCTATGGGAAAGGGAATGGATTATTTTTGGAATGCTTTCCTTTCCCACACCACTTTCACCAGTTACAAGTACTGAAATATCTGTAGGTGCTACCTGAATTGCCTTTTCTACTGCCCGATTTAATTTTGGGTCGTTTCCTATTATTCCGAATCTTTGTTTTATTGCTTGTATACTTTCCATAGTAACCCCCCTGCGAAGACAAGGATCTTATTTTGTTATTCTTAATATATTTCTGGCGAATTCTTTGTTTATAACTCCTTACCGTTGTTAAACAGATTCTAAGCTGTTGGAGTTAATAGTATTCATAAGTTGCATTATATATAAAATACTTTCTATTTTAATGATTCTCTGAATATCCCACCGCTTCACCAATCAATGTGGCAGTTGTACAATCAGTAATTCTTACGTTTACAAAGTCACCTGGTTTATAATTTTCTTTAGGGAAAACGGCAACTATATTATGCTGGGTTCTACCACTCCATTCCAAATTACTTTTCTTGGATTCACGCTCAATCAAAACTTCCACGACTTTTCCTACCGTCCTTTCTGTATGGTAGGCGCTGTGCTCGCGTTGTAAATCCACCACTTCAATTAATCTTCTTTTCTTCACCTCTTCGGAAACATCATCTTCAAGTTTACGAGCGGCTAATGTTCCGGGTCTTTCGGAATATTTGTACATATATCCAAAGCCATATTTCACATATTCCATTAGGCTTAGTGTGTCTTGATGGTCTTCTTCGGTTTCCGTTGGAAACCCTATAATCATATCTTGAGAAATAATACAATCCGGAATTATTTTCCAGATTTTGTCTATCAAGTTAATGTATTCTTCACGGGTGTGCTGACGGTTCATTTCTTTTAGAATCCGTGTGCTTCCACTTTGAACAGGAAGATGAATATGATTACAGACATTTTTATATTTGGCAACAACATGCAAAACGTCTTCGCCCATATCCTGTGGATTACTGGTAGAAAAGCGAATCCTCATTTTTGGTTGAGCTTCGGCAACCATAGTTAACAATTGCGCAAAATCTGTTGCGGTAGCTTGTTGCATTTCCGAAGCATTTTTAAAATCTTTTTTAAGTCCGCCACCATACCACAAATAACTATCAACATTTTGACCGAGTAAGGTAATTTCTTTATAACCCTTTTCTGCCAAGTCTTTTACTTCATTCAAAATACTATGCGGATCGCGGCTACGTTCGCGTCCACGTGTAAAGGGAACCACGCAGAATGTGCACATATTATCGCATCCCCGTGTAATGCTCACATAGGCCGTAATGCCGTTTCCGCCCAATCGTACCGGTGAAATATCGCCATAGGTTTCATCTTTAGATAAAATAACATTAACGGCTTCGCGACCTTCCTCCACTTCCTTTAAAAGATTTGGAATGTCTTTATAAGCATCGGGACCGACAACCAAATCCACAATTTTTTCTTCTTCAAGAAATTTTTCTTTTAGACGTTCGGCCATACATCCCAGTACTCCCACCTTCATCTTCGGATTAATATCCCGTTTAACGGCATTGTATTTTTCCAAGCGTTTTCTAACAGTTTGCTCAGCCTTATCGCGTATGGAACAGGTATTTACCAATACCAAATCGGCATCTTCCAAATGGTCTGTGGTATTATAACCTTGGTCCGCAAGAATGGAAGCTACAATTTCGCTGTCGCTAAAATTCATGGAACACCCATAACTCTCTATATATAATTTCTTGGAATTATCTTCCTTGGTTTCAAGAACCAACGCAGTTCCTTGTTTGCTTTCTTCTATAATCTTTTCCATAAAATCGGACTTCTTTATTTGGATTGGCAAAGGTACAATTAATTAGGGGCGGTGACAAAGTGTCAGATTGATTTTTGACTATTTTTTCAACTTGTAGAAATATGCTGAATTGCGGATCAATTTTTAAAGCTTTTCTATATCCATAAATGAATTACAACCTCAATAAATTCAAAATTGGTGAGTAAACCAAGAAAATTATGATGTACAGCTATTCTATATTCCTTAGATTGGACGTGCAATGGCACCAGTTATAGAGGTCAATTTTTCAAATTTCAACATCCAAATCATTGGTATTAAAAATTTCCTATACTTTTGCACTCTTAATAATATAGGATATGGCAAAGAATTTAGTGATCGTTGAGTCCCCTGCAAAAGCAAAAACCATTGAAAAATTTCTTGGAAAAGATTTTAAGGTTTCTTCAAGCTTTGGGCATATTGCAGATCTACCTTCCAAAGAATTGGGAGTAGATGTGGATGGGGATTTCACACCTAAATATATAGTGAGTAGTGATAAAAAGAAGTTGGTTGCAGAATTAAAATCACTTTCCAAAAAGGCTGAAATGGTTTGGCTAGCAAGTGATGAGGACCGAGAGGGGGAAGCTATTGCCTGGCATTTAGCGGAGGAATTGAAATTGGACAAGAACAAAACAAAACGTATTGTTTTTCATGAAATTACAAAGTCTGCCATTCTTAAAGCCATTGAAAATCCGCGTCAAATAGATTATAATTTGGTAAATGCCCAACAGGCACGCCGAGTTTTGGACCGATTGGTGGGATATGAACTTTCGCCAGTTTTATGGAAAAAAGTGAAAGGCGGTCTCTCCGCAGGTCGTGTGCAATCCGTTGCCGTAAGACTTATTGTAGAGCGCGAACGCGATATTGAAGCATTTAATCCCGTTGATTCGTTTAGGGTGGACGCCGAATTCACCACTGTGGACGGCAGCAAGTTTAAAGCAAAACTTCCCAAAAACTTTGACACCGAAAAAGAGGCAAAAGAGTTCCTTCAGAAAAACCTGGGAGCATCATATAAAATTTCAGATTTAACAAAAAAGCCTGGCAGCAAATCGCCAGCAGCTCCCTTTACAACATCCACCTTGCAACAGGAAGCGTCTAGGAAGTTGTATTTTTCTGTTGGAAAGACGATGACCATTGCACAACGTTTGTATGAAGCGGGTTTGATAACCTATATGCGTACGGATAGTGTGAACCTTTCCAACGATGCTAAAAATGCCGCCGAAAAGGAAATTATAAGTTTCTACGGAAAGGAATATAGCCAGCCAAGAAATTATAAAGGGAAAAGTAAAGGGGCACAAGAGGCGCACGAGGCAATAAGGCCAACGGATATGAGTCTTCATGAGATTACGGGAGATCGCGATCAGATGCGTTTATACGACTTGATATGGAAACGTACCCTCGCTTCGCAAATGAGCGATGCTAAATTGGAGCGAACCAACGTAAAAATCGATGTGCTTTCAAAAGCCATGACTTCCGGCAGGCAGGAAAAGGTTTCTGAGCATTTTACGGCCAACGGTGAAATGATAAAATTTGACGGGTTCCTAAAGGTCTATTTGGAAGGAACTGATTTTGAGGAAGAAGAACAAGAAGGAATGTTGCCCAACATGAATGAGGGCGATTCTCTTCAAAATAACTATATTACCGCCACTGAAAGATTTACGCGTCCTCCGTATAGGTTTACGGAAGCTTCTTTGGTAAAGCAATTGGAAGAATTGGGAATTGGCCGACCATCAACTTATGCGCCAACCATTTCAACCATTGTTAGTAGAAATTACGTTGAAAAAGGTACGATAGAGGGTACCGAAAGAAAATATCTTCAGATTACTTTTGAAGATAATGAAATAAAAGAAAAAACTTTAAAGGAGGTTGTTGGATCAGATAAAGGAAAACTTGTTCCTACCGATATTGGGATCATCGTTAACGATTTCCTGGTAGAACATTTTGAAAATATTTTGGACTATAACTTCACCGCTAAAGTAGAGGAAGACTTTGACGAAATTGCCGAAGGAAAGCAGGAGTGGACTAAAATGATGAAGGATTTCTATACCGATTTCCATCCTCAAGTTGCCAATGTTGAAGAAAATGCGGAGCGTGAAAGTGGAGAACGTATTTTAGGAGAAGATCCCGAATCTGGAAGAACTGTTTTGGTAAGACTGGGAAAATTTGGTCCTATGGCCCAAATTGGAGCGCCAGACGATGAAGAAAAGAAATTCGCGAGTCTTCGTCCAGATCAGCAATTACATCTTGTTACGTTTGAAGAGGTAATGGACCTGTTTAAGCTTCCCAAAAGTCTGGGGGTCTACGATAATGAGGAGGTGGAAGTCAACAACGGTAGGTTCGGTCCATACGTCCGATTTGGCAAAACATTTATATCCCTTCCCAAAGGAATGGATCCTTTGGATGTAGATATGGCCTTTGCAAAGGAATTGATCGAAGAAAAAAAGAAAGCAGACGCACCTATATATATGTATGAAGATTTGCCGGTTCAAAAAGGAGTCGGTCGTTTTGGTCCTTATATAAAATGGAATGGCATGTTCATCAACGTGAACAAAAAGTATGATTTCGACAACCTATCCGATAAAGATGTGGTTGAGCTTATTGAAGACAAAAAGCAAAAGGAAATTGACAAGTTGATTCAGGAGTGGCCAGAGGAGAAAATACGTATAGAAAAAGCCCGTTGGGGTCGTTTTAATATAATCAAAGGAAAAACTAAGGTCGAACTGCCTAAAGGTACTGAAGTGGAGAAAATGACATTGGAAGATGTCAAATTACTATTGGACAAAAAAAGCCCAAAGAAAAAGGCACCTGCAAAAGCAAAAACAGCGACTAAGAAACCTGCCGGCAAGACAGGAAAAGCCCCCGCCAAGAAAAAATAATGAAAGAGTTCTTATCCCCAATTTCCAAAACTTTATTGGCCCATTTAGAAACGCTCCCGCCAGCTACCTTGGGTACGCAAATTCAAATTCACGCTGAAAAGGGAGATCTTCCTGACCTGCAGGGAGTTACTTTTGCTATAATTGGTATAGAAGAAAATAGGTATAATGTTGATTATAAAGGAGACCCTGTTTCTTTTGATCCCTATCGGGCGGCGTTTTACTCTTTATACCCGGGAAATTGGACACATACTATTGTGGATCTTGGAAATATTAAGAAAGGCTCAACTCCAGAAGATAGCCGTTTTGCATTAAGGGAAATTGTATCGGAACTCTTAAGGCAAAATATAATTCCGCTCATTTTAGGAGCGGGGCAAGATATGGTTTATGGACAATATCGCGCTTACGATTCATTAGGTCAAATGGTTAATATGGTGAATATTGACAATAGATTTGACTTGGGGAATACGGATTTGCCAATTTCCAACAAATCCTATGTAGGAAAGATAGTCGTCAATGAACCTTACAATCTTTTTAATTATACCGTATTAGGATACCAATCTTTCTTCAACCCTCCCGAGGAAATTGCTTTGATGGATAAGCTATATTTTGACGCATATCGACTGGGAGAATTGGCCGGAGATATAACCGTTGTGGAACCGGCGATGCGTGACGCTGATATTGTTACCTTGGATATTTCTGCAATAAACAGCGCCGAATTAAGTTATAGGAATAGTGATAGCCCAAATGGATTTGATGGAAGGGAAATTTGTAAACTTTCTCGTTACGCAGGTATTAGTAATCGTGTAACGTCTTTTGGAATTTATGAAATTGGGCATCCCATGGAACACAAAAGTGGTGCAATGCTCGTGGCTCAAATTATGTGGTATTTTATCGAAGGCGTCAATTTTAGAATTAAAGATGAGGATTTTGATAATGAAAACCATTTCACAACCTACATAGTTCCAGTGGATGGTTTTGACCTAATTTTCAAAAAAAGTGAAAAATCGGAAAGATGGTGGATTGAATTACCATTTATTTCGAATGTTAATAATAAATTAAAAAGCGGAGCGTTATTACCTTGCACTTATGCCGATTACCTAGGCGCGTGCAATCAGGAAATTCCCGAAAGATGGTTGAAAGCGCGCCGCAAGAATGAAGTATAATATAAATAGCCATTGATAGACTAAGGGGTTTGTGAAAAAAAAATTGTTTTTTTGAAATATTATAAATACGTTTACGCCCTCGAATATCGAAATTTAACCTAAGTACCTATGAAGAAGTTTTTTGCATTAACTGCGATTATTGCCTTTTTGTTTAGCTGTAACTCCGGAGACCGGGGAGAGCTTGTTGGCGTAAAAGGTAAAAAGTGGCATCCACAAAAACCTTATGGGATGACTCTTGTTCCTGGTGGATCTTTCATCATGGGTAAGAGTGACGATGATTTTGTTGCAGTAAATGATGCTCCAACCAAGACTGTTACCGTCAGTTCATTTTATATGGACGAGACCGAAATCACCAATTCCGAATACAGACAATTTGTATATTGGGTTCGCGATTCTACGGTAAGACTTCGTTTGGCTATTATGGCCGATGAGCAAGGTGCAACCCCAGGTGACGGTGGTATTGGTGAATTCGCATTCATCGATCAAGAGAATGATAACATGACCCCGTACGAACAATATATGTATGATAACTACTTCGGACTGGGCGAAGACTTTTATGCAGGAAGAAAGCTTAATAATAAAGTAGATCTTATTTGGGATACTGCGAAATATCCAGATGAGTTTTATTCTGAAGTAATGGATACTATGTATATCCCTATTGAAGAAGCTTACAATGGTCAGCGCACTATTGACGTAACCAAATTGAAGTTTCAGTATACCTATATGGATATTGAAGCAGCTGCAAGAGATAAGAGCAAAAGAAGAAAAGATTTCATCAAAACTGAGGAGTTGGAGATCTATCCGGACACTACAGTATGGATTAGAGATTTTAACTATTCTTACAACGAGCCAATGCATAATGATTATTTCTGGCACCAAGCTTATGGCGAATATCCTGTAGTTGGCGTGAACTGGAAACAAGCAAAAGCGTTCTGCGAGTGGAGAACAATGTATAAAAATGCATATCAGAAATCCAAAAAGCAAAGTTTTGTAAACTCCTTCCGTCTTCCTGGGGAAGCAGAATGGGAATATGCCGCAAGAGGAGGTTTGGAATCTGCAGCATATCCTTGGGGTGGTCCTTATACTAAAAACGACCGTGCTTGTTTTATGGCAAACTTTAAACCATTGCGAGGTGATTATGCAGCAGACCAAGCTCTATACACTGTAGAGGCTAAGTCGTATGAGCCTAACGGATATAATTTATATAATATGGCAGGAAACGTTTCGGAATGGGTTGCCTCATCCTATGACCCTGCTTCATATAGCTTTTCATCAACTATGAACCCTAACGTAAACGATAGTGAAAACCAACGTAAAATTGTACGTGGTGGATCTTGGAAAGACGTTGCCTACTTCCTTCAAGTAAGTACAAGGGATTATGAATACGCTGATTCTGCAAGAAGCTATATTGGTTTCAGAACCGTTCAAGACTATATGGGCACTGATGTTGTCCTAAACCAGAATTTTGGCGATGCCCGCTAAAATCTAAATTACTTTACCCAAATAACCTTAACTAAAAACTAATTAAAAAAAACTATTTTATTATGGCAAAATCCTCAAAATCATCGAAAAGACTATTTGCAATGGCTTACGGCCTTGGAGCATCTATTGTAATTATCGGTGCATTATTTAAAATTACACATTACGAAATTGCTGGTATCGGAGGAAACGTATTGTTGACTATTGGACTTGTAACTGAAGCTATTATTTTCGCTATTTCTGCCTTTGAACCAGTAGAGGATGATTTAGATTGGTCATTAGTATACCCAGAACTTGGTGGTGGTACTGCACGTGAAAGAGCTCAAGCAGTTGAAACTACTGAAGCTAGCGGACTTTTATCTAAAAAATTGGATGAAATGTTAAAAGAAGCTAGAATTGATTCAGATCTAATGAGCAGCCTAAGCACAAGTATCCGTTCTTTTGAAGGTGCAGCTAAAAATATCGCGCCAACTGCCGAAGCAATGAGCTCTACTAAAAAGTATAGCGAAGAAATGGCTCTTGCTGCAGCGCAAATGGATTCATTGAACAGCCTATATAAAATCCAGATCGAGTCTACAAGCCGTCAGGCCGAAGCCAATCAGGAAGCAGCTGCAAATGCCGAGCAGTTAAAGCAACAAATGAAGAATTTAGCTACTAACTTATCTTCTCTAAACGGAGTATATGGAGGAATGCTTTCTGCTATGACAACAAGAAACTAATTTTAGTTTTCACTTATTATTAATATTAATCTTTAAAAAAGAATTATGGCAGGTGCAAAACTATCCCCAAGGCAGAAGATGATTAACATGATGTATTTGATTTTCATCGCGATGATGGCGTTAAATATGTCTAAAGAAGTTCTTTCGGCTTTTGGGTTATTGAATGAACGATTAGCAGAATCTAATGTAGCCGCAGAAGCGCGCAACACAGCTTTCATGGAAAACTTGGCCACTAAAGCTCAGGATCAACCAGAGCAATATGGTGCAGTTAAAGAGAAAGCTCAACAAATCGACCAATTGTCGAATGAATTTGATACTTACATTGAAGGACTTAAGACGGATATGATGTCTAAAGTTAAACCTGAGGATGTAAATAATTATGAGATGCAGGATAGACCTGATCATCTTGACCAGAAATTTTTTAGTGGTGATAAGTTGACCCCTGCTGGACAAGAATTCCTGGATCAAATAAATAAGTTTAAGAATGGTGTTATCGGAATTATGGGTGAAGATCCTAGATATGCCAGTATTGTAGCAGACGTTTCCAAGAAATTCGCAACAGATCCTGTTGTGCGTAACGATGGTGTTACTGTGCCTTGGTTGAATTATCACTATGAAGGTTTCCCTATGGTGGCTTCACGTACTAAGTTGACTCAGATGCAAAGCGATATAAAGACTACAGAAAATGAAATCCTTTCCAACATGTTGGCCGGACAACAAGCTGCTGCTTTATCGTTTACACAGTACAACACTCTTTTGGAATCTACCAAAACCGCATATTATGCAGGTGAAGCTTTCGAAGGTGGAATTGTTTTAGGACGTAAGGATCCAAATACAAAACCAAATAGAGTTGAACTTACTTTGGACGGTGCAAAACTTACCGAAAATCAGTACGAGATCGTGAACGGAAAAGTAATGCTTAAAATTAGCGCTGGTTCTCCCGGAGATCACAAAATTCAAGGTAACTTGATATTTACTGAAGATGGAAAAGATACAGAAGTTCCTGTAGATCTTGGTTTCTCTACTATCACCAAACCAAACTCAGCTGTAATTGCAGCAGATAAGATGAACGTTGTTTATCGTGGTGTTGATAACCCAATGACTGTTTCTATTCCTGGAATTCCAGATAATAAGGTGAATGCTAGTGGAGCAGGACTTTCTAGAGTATCAGGAAGTAAATATGTAATGCGTCCAGCTGCAGGTAGAACTGTTACAATTTCGGCTAATGGAACATTGCCTGATGGGCAGTCAGTTGGTTCGAAGTCTGAATTCCGTATCAAGGATATTCCACGTCCAACAGGAACCATTCGTGGAGAAGATGGTGGTGGAGGTCCAGTTAAGATGCAAAGACAAGGTCTTGAAATTTCAAGCGTAGGTGCTGAATTGTTTGACTTTGATTTTGATCTAAAACTTAACGTTACAGGATTTAGCTTTAAAGTTGCCGGACAACCTACTATCAAGGTAAACGGAAACAAACTTGATGGATCTGCTAAAGCAGCTTTGAGAAGAGCGGGTAGAGGAGAGACCGTTCAAATTTTTGATATTAATGCAAGCCTTTCAGGTAACTCAGGATATAAATTGAAGAAGATTTCTCCTGTGTTCGTTGAATTGACAAACTAGAATTAAACCACTATTGGTATGAAATTGAAATATGTTGTTTTATGTGTTTTCGGTCTTGGAATGCTAACTGGCGCAAACGCTCAGGTAAACATTTTGAACGCCAAAACCCCCCAGGATATCGGTAAGAAGACCGAAGCTCAGATCATTGATGACAATGATAAGCCGTTACCTTACGGATATACGGATCAGCGCGATGTGCTTTGGGCCAAAACTACTTGGGAAATTATTGACTTGGACGAAAGAGTCAACTTCCCATTGTTTTATCCTATAGATACAAACAACACTGGAAGTGATAGACGATCATTATATGATGTTTTGGTAAAGAACATTAAAAATGGTAGAATCACAGAAGTGTATGCCGATTCATATTTCACTGAAAAAAGAACTTTGGATGATCTAGATGCATCTTTGGTTTACAGTGATACTACGGATATGGGTGTAGAACAATATAACGCGGAAGGACAAGTGGATCCTCAATTTATCAGAAGATTTACACTAGATGCTGGAGATATTCAACAGTATCGCATTCGTGGATACTGGTATTTGGATAAGCGCCAAGGCGAGCTTAAATATCGTTTATTGGGCCTATGTCCAGTAGCCAATGAAGCCCGTTCTAAAGCGTTTGAGGATGAAGGAATGGATGCTAAAGTTGAACTTTTTTGGGTCTGGTTTCCAGCCGCAAGGGAAGTACTTCATGAAGCTATGGCATTTAACCGCCTAAATACGTCCAAGCCTGTCTCTTTTGACCATTTACTGAATTCTAGAAGATTTGATGCCGTAATCTATCAGGAAGATAACGTTCAGGGTGATAGAGAAGTCAAAGATTATATTGTTGACAACGCGCTGATGCAACTATTGGAATCTGATCGAATTAAGGAACGAATCCGAAATATTGAAATAGATTTGTGGAACTACTAAAACGTTCGTAATTCTATTCTAGAAAAACCCTTCAAGTGCCATATGGAAATTGAAGGGTTTTTTGATTTTTATAATTCTATTTAAAAATTTATTATGAGGAATGTTGATTTTGTTGTGGTCGGTCTCGGAATTGCCGGTATAAGTCTTTGTGAGCAGTTGGAGACGGACCAAAAATCATTTTTAGTTATCGATGCGCCTGAAGCTGGTGCAACCGCACGTTCGGGAGGTATCTTGAATCCAACAGTGCTCAAACGTTTTACCGTTGCATGGAATGCTTCTACGTTTTATCCAGTTGCCATGGATTTCTATAAAAACCTTTCAAAAAAGCTAAAGAAAGAAATATATAACGATACACCAATCCTTCGAATCCTTAGTAGTACCGAAGAACAAAACAATTGGGTTGTGGCGAGTGAAAAAATAGGATTGAAAAATTTTCTACAAACAGAACTTGTCAAAAACATAAACCCAAACATTTCTGCACCTTTCGGATTTGGAAAAGTGGTAGGAACCGCCAGAATATTAAAAGATGATATTTTGGAATTATATAAAAATGATCTTCTTTCAAAAGATTTATTGTTGAATGAATATTTCGAATATGAGAACCTTCAAATTATGGGTGAAGGAATTGTTTATAAAAATATCGCTGCGAAAAAAATCATCTTTTGCGACGGGCCTGGAGTTCTGAGCAATCCATTTTTCCCGAGTAATCTCATTATTCCCAATAGAGGAGAATATTTAATAATTAGTTCCCCCGATTTACAATTGAAGGAACTTCTAAAAGGTCCTCTTTATATTATCCCATTGGGAGATGATCTTTATAAGGTTGGCGCTACCTATGATAGAGACCAAACCGTAAGTGAAACCACCCCGCGCGCGCGTGAGGATATTTTAGAAAAAGTGCAGAGAATGATCAGCTGTTCCTATGAAGTAATTGGTCAAACTTCAGGAATTCGCCCCACCACTCGAGACAGAAAACCTCTATTGGGTCATTTTAATGAAAACCCCCATGTTATATTTTTTAACGGCTTGGGAACCCATGGTTTATTGATGTCGCCTTATCTTTCTGAAGTTTTATATAATAATGTGAAAGATGGAACCCCTATCCCCAAAGAAATGGATATTCGAAGGGTGCTTTAGAAATTATTAAATATTGCTTTTGTGGTCTTTGGCTGCATTTTCATCATAATCCACGAAAAAGTTAATCCAGATATTTCGGGAAATTCGGATGATAAGTGGAAATGTTACTACCAGGGCTAAAATGATGGCGAAGAATAAATAATGTTTATCCATTCCGAAAAGTAGATATGCCACAACAAAAGCAGCCATCCCAATAGCAACACCAACCGCATAACTTACATACATAGCCCCATAGAAAAATGAAGGCTCAATTTTAAATCTTAGACCACAGTGGCTACAGTGATCGTGCATTTTTAAAATTTTTCTTAACTTATACGGATTGGATTCTATATACATTTCACCTTTATGGCATACGGGACATGTGCCAGTGAAAATGCTATATAATTTACTTCCTTTAAGTAATCGCATTGTCTTTTTTTTAGAACCGCAAATTTAAGCATCTTTGCAAAAAATTCGGCCCTTAATTTCTGAATAAGCGATATATAGAAATAATCTATTATAAAGCTTTGTAATCTTTCTGGTTGTGGGCAACTTTTCTCAAATTCCAAACTAATATCGATGATAAATATTCATAATCTTTCCGTTTCCTTTCAGGGCGATTACCTGTTCGAAAAAATTACTTTCCAATTGCAAGGAGGTGACAGAGTGGGCCTCGTTGGTAAAAATGGTGCGGGCAAATCAACTTTGCTCAAAATTATTGCTGGCGAACAAGAATACGATACCGGACAGATAGCAACTGATAAAGAAATTTCAATTGGTTTCCTTAAGCAGGATATCGATTTCGAAAAAGGACGAACAGTTCTGGAAGAATCTTATGAGGCATTTACCGAAATCAAAAGATTGGAAAAGCGATTGGAAGTAATAAACACACAACTGGCAGAAAGAACAGATTATGAAAGTGATGGATACCATCAACTAATGGTTGATCTAAACGATATTCAGCACCAATATGAAATCCATGGCGGATATAATTATCAAGGTGAAACAGAAAGAATTCTTCAGGGTCTAGGTTTCCAAAGAGAAGATTTCGGAAAACTTACCGAAACTTTTTCCGGAGGATGGCGTATGAGAATCGAGTTGGCAAAACTTCTTCTCCAAAACAACGATATCCTGCTTCTGGATGAGCCAACCAACCACTTGGATATTGAGTCCATATTATGGTTGGAGGACTTTCTAAAAGGCTATCCAGGCGTGGTTGTTATTGTTTCGCACGATAAAATGTTCTTGGATAATGTAACAAACAGGACAATAGAAATTTCTCTAGGTAAAATCTATGATTTCAATAAACCATATTCCCAATATCTTGTACTGCGCCAGGAGTTGCGCGAGCAGCAATTGGCTTCACAAAAAAACCAGCAAAAACAGATAGAGCAAACCGAAAAACTGATCGATAAGTTTCGGGCCAAAGCCAGTAAGGCTACCATGGCACAATCCCTGATTAAGAAGCTGGATAAAATGGATCGGATTGAAGTTGATGAGGATGATAATAGTGTAATGTCCCTTAATTTCCCTGTCTCCGTTACCCCAGGAAAAGTTGTGATCGAAGCCGAAGGCATTTCAAAAGCGTATGGTGAAAACAATGTCTTGAACGATGTAGATCTTTTGGTGGAACGCGAGGCCAAAATTGCTTTTGTTGGACAAAATGGACAAGGTAAATCTACATTGGCTAAGATAATCGTTGGTGAAATTGAGTATGAAGGAAAGCTTATTTTGGGCCACAATGTACAGATAGGATATTTTGCCCAAAATCAAGCAGATTATTTGGATGGCACCAAAACCGTCCTAGATACTATGATAGATGCCGCAAACGAGAAAAATCGTAGTCGCGTTCGAGATATTCTCGGATCCTTCCTTTTCCGCGGAGATGAAGTAGATAAATTCGTGCGGGTTTTAAGTGGAGGAGAGAGAAACCGTTTGGCACTGGCAAAACTACTACTTCAGCCATTGAACGTCCTCGTAATGGATGAGCCAACAAACCACCTTGACATTAAGTCTAAAAACGTTTTAAAGGATGCTTTAAAGCGGTTTGAGGGAACTTTGCTCCTGGTGTCTCACGACCGTGATTTTTTGCAGGGATTAACGAATAAGGTTTACGAGTTTAAAGACCATCAAATAAAGGAATATTTAGGAGATATTGACTACTTCTTAGAACAGCGTAACCTTCAAAACTTGAGAGAAGCGGAAAAGAGAACCGTGATTGCGCCTGGAGCAAAAGACAAAAGAAGCGCGGGTGAAGAATATGAAGTTCAAAAGAAATTGAAGTCGGTAAAGAATAAGTTGAGCAATGTGGAATCTTCAATTTCCACACTCGAGAAGGAAATTGCCAAAATCGATACCGAGCTTCTTATTAATTACGAAGAAACCATCTCAAAACCACACTTTTTCGACAAGTATCAGGAGAAGAAGAAAAAACTGAAAAAATTGATGGAAGAATGGGAAGTACTTCAGGAAACGGTGGAAGCACTTTCGTAACGCCCAATTTATGTTTATCCTTCTAGAACTTTAACTCTAGATTCCCTCGATTTTAGAGGATTAAAATTTGCGTATATTTGAAGAGCTTCCTTTAAATGTTACGTCATGTTCTCATTGTCCCTCCCTGCCGGCAAATATTTTCACATCCATAAAAATGTCGATTCCAAAATTGAAATCGAGGTGTTTAGCGGTTCTTTTATTGGAAAGTCTAAAATATTTTACCCCCTGCACGAAATTAACGCGTACTCCTTCCTACTCAAAATTTCCAACTATGGCAGATGAGAAAACATTCAAAATCTGCCTCACCATGGCGGGTGCGGTTTCTGCGGGGGCTTATACTGCCGGAGTATTGGACTATCTATTGGAAACTTTAGAGCTTTGGGAACAAGCCAAAAAAATCAATTATGCCCGTGGGATAAATCATCCCGATTACGATCATTCCATTCCAATGCACACTGTTGAATTGGATGTGCTGAGCGGCTCTTCCGCTGGTGGAATATGTAGTTCGCTCACGTTTTTAGCTCTAAGTGACAAGGAATTTAAGAGCTGTAATAATCTAAATTTAACGGGGAAGAACAATGTTTTTTATGAAAGTTGGGTCAATATGGGAGACACTCCCGAAAGTAGTACTGTTGATAAACTTTTGAACAATAACGATCTCAAAGAATTTAAAGAGGTCCGTTCACTTCTAAACAGCGAATTAATAGATGCCTTGGCAGATGAGGCAATCTGTACACGCGAGCAAAAACCGGTTCCTAAATATGCGTCGAAAAGTTTGGATGTTATTTTAACTACAACCAATCTTCGAGGTATCAACTTTTTGATTGATTTTGATGGAAGAGATAAAGATTCTTCAAAAGGAACTATAATAACGAATCATGAAGGTTTTTTCAGGTATAAGCTAAAAAACGAGTTCTTTTCTCCCGGGATTCCAAAAAATGAAGATGAGCTGTATTATGTTTTGGACATTCAAAAAGAAAGAGATCTGGAATATCTTAAGGATGCCACAATCAGTACTGCGGCATTTCCCATAGGTCTCAGAGCGCGTGAGGTCACCATCTCGGCAGAATATATAAAACGATATCCACGCTATTTATTTGGTAAGAATAAAGGAATAGTGCCGCTTCTGCCACAAGGGGATTTATATAATTTTACTTCGGTAGATGGAGGGGTAATCAACAATGAACCTTATGGAATAGGGTTAAAAGTTTTAAGGGAAAAGAATCCTGACCATTTTAAAAATGATCGTTATGGTGTCATTATGATAGATCCATTTCCCAATAAGGATAATGACACATCCAAAACGGGAACAGATATTTTTGGCGTCGCCGGAGGACTTTTTAAAGCGTTGCGCAATCAGGTAATGTTCAATCAGGATGGAATTATGGAAGCTCTGAACCTTAGAGATCACACAAAATTTTTAATTGCACCCGTGCGCGAAGTGGAAAAAAATGGAATTTGGGGAAGACCCCCAACCGATTTGGCATCTGCTCCATTGGGAGGTTTTGCGGGATTTTTAAGCAAGGATTTTAGAAATCATGATTTTCATTTGGGCCGAAAAAATTGTCAGGCTTTCTTGCGCCATTATTTTGCTATGCCCATGGTAGATGTAGAAAGTCGATTGAGCGGTAAGCCAAGTTTAGAGGCTATAAAAAGATTTGAATTTGCCGTCCCCGCCATGGATGCCACTGGCAAAAAATATTTTCCTATAATTCCAGACATGAGAGTGCTTCGTAATTTCAACAACACAGGAGATACTGAAAATTTTGGAAAGGATGCCAATATTGGACAAATTCCATTTCCCAAAATAAATTTTTCCGCATTTGAGATTCGCTATAAGGAGAAGATAAAAAGTAGAATTGGTTTCGTGGTGAAATCTCAGATAAAGAATAATTTTGTAGCGTTTCTTGCCAATGCGTTTTATGCCAAGAATGCGGGATATAAGTTTATCAGAGAATCGATTTATACGGAATTGAAAGAAAACGATCTATTGCATTAAAATCTTGATTATGTACGAACACTTTTTTCAATGTCCATTTTGCTGGGAAGAAATTTCCATGCTTCTGGATACTTCCGTAGCCCATCAAAAGTATATAGAAGATTGCGAAATATGCTGTAATCCCATTGAATTGGATGTTACATTTGAAGATGGAGAGCTCATTGGGTTCCACGCTGAAAATATCGGGCAATAGTTACCTATGTATAATTCCGTAGTTTAAATTACATAATTGTATTTGAAAGTGCGCTTTTAACACTGTTCCATAATTGGTTGAAAACTGATTTGGTTTTGTCTCGCGTAGCTACTCCAGAGCCTTCTTTAAATTTATCATCCTTCTTCTCACTGTTCTTGGAAACAAAAATATTTACCACTGCCGATAGGAACTTATTCTTTTTCTTCCCGTCCTTTTGAAGTATTGTAACCTTAAAATCGGAAAAATGTATTTTTAGATCCGTTTTGGAATTTTCATTATTTCCATCAATGGTGAAAAACGTTTTTTCTGCCACTCCTTCCAAACGTACTTTTAAATTTGGCTCGGTGAATCTATTCATGTTCTCCGCTTTCAAGCTACCAATGTTCGCCTTAAAAATAAATTGATCATGAAGATTTTGAACGTTGAAATTCCAATCGATAGACAAAGGAGTATTGTCCATGAAAATTGCATTTATTTTGATATCTGTAGTTTCCGGTTCTGAATACGTGTTACTTAAGTTCGAAATGTTCGCCGCCAAATTTTTAAATTGAATGGCCCCTCCACTGTTTTCCTCCTGCACCTTCTCCTCATATTTTAGAAAACCCTTATTTATTTTCACAGAATCCACAGTAAGATCAAAAGGCAATTCGCGCAAGGCTTTGCTGTATAATGGTTTTATGGACATATCATCCGCCACCAATTTATCTCTGTAGATATCTAAGGCGGGAGTGTTTAAAATAATCTTTTTGGTGTTTACAAAAAACAAGCTATCGCTTTTATAACCGAAATCAAAATCTTGTAGTGAAAGTGATTTTATGGTAAGGTCAAAGTGATCGCGCTCTACAGATATTATTCTTGAAAGTTCCGATCGGGAATATTTAGTCTTAAATGTTAAATTGTTCAAAGAGATTTCGCTATTCTCTACTGAAAAACTCTGTAGAACTAAATTTTCATACGGGTTCGCTTTAACAAAAATGGAATCACCCTTTGCCGTTATATTTTTATATACCAGCGGAATTTTACTTTTTATAGTTTTATCATTTACTTCCACTCCAGAAAGTTGAAAGGAAAAATCTTGTATGAACAGTTTAGTAGAATCCTTTTCCTTGTCATAAATAGCAAGTCTTGAATTCTGGATTTTAAGTTCCTCAACAAATAATGGTTTTTTAATTTCAGGACTATTTTTTTCTGGGACGGTATCGGCTACCAGTCGATCTTTGTAATGTATAGTGGACGGATTTTCAAGCAAGATTCTATTGATATGAATTCTTTTATGGAATAAGTAATCCCAATAACTAAAGCCTTCAATCTTTAAATTATCAGCATTTAAAAATGTATGTGCTATGCCGTCTGTTTTGTTTTTAATGGTAAAAGAGGGAGATTTGATATACACAGATCCGTCCAATGTGCGAACCGTAATCTCTTCATACGAAGAAATCATATGGGCAGGTAAGCCTTCCTTGATGGAATCTTCAACCTTACTCTTAAGAATGCTGTTCGCCGTTAACGAAAGGATCAGTATAATGATTCCTATAAAAATTAAACTATAGACAATGATTTTTCCGGTTCTGTTCATAGTTTAAAGATAGGCAAAGATTGTATTTTGATAGAGTCCATAAATATCTTTCCAAAATAATAAATATATGATTTGTAAGATTGAGAATAATATGTATCTTTGCAGTCCAATATTTCTGTCGGCATTATGAACCGAAAGTTAAAAGCTAAGAATGGAATGTTGGAAATCCATATCGCGGGATAGAGCAGTAGGTAGCTCGTCGGGCTCATAACCCGAAGGTCACAGGTTCGAGTCCTGTTCCCGCTACTAGTTAGAAAGCCGTAATTTAGACATTACGGCTTTTTTTATTTATAATATTCATGGACGAGAAGTTTATCCCGAGCGCAGTCGAAGGAAGTCCTGTTCCCGCTACTAGTTAGAAATTCGTATTAGATATTGCAGCTTTTTTTACCGAAATCACTCTTATTGCGATGTAACGCCGCTAAACAACAGTTTTATCCTAATTCAAATAGTGGTAGACTCATACAATCCAAACAATGTTATTTGCATTCAAGGTAAAAAAATATCCACAATCTAAATGGGACACTCCTTGCACGTTGTAATCCATTTAAAAATACTGGCTGTTTGGCAAGAAATTTTTTTGTAATTCTAGTCTTCTAAATCTCACTCTCAAGGTGCATACCCAAATAAATACCTGACGAAGGAATGAGATTTGCCCTTTTATGTGTTTTTTTGCATTTTGATTGGATGAACAAATAAGGATTGATTGGAATGAATTCAAAATTTATAGTATTTTTTGTCTGTTTGCTGGCCTCAATGTCTGTATTTTCTCAAAAAGATACTTTGGTATTAACTAACGGAGATCGTTTACATGGGGATGTGAAAAAGATGGATCGCGGCGTTTTAAATTTTGGTACGCCATATAGCAGTGGAGATCTTAAAGTGAAATGGAAAAGAGTAGAATCCGTAAAGAGTTTTAAGAAGTTTTTGGTGACTGCAAGCAATGGGAACCGATACAAAGTTGAGCGATTGTCTATTATAAGTTCCAAGGATACAATAGTGGTGGATGATGGAGAGGGATTTTTTGGAATTGATAATATAGTTATGATCAAGCCTATTAAAAGTGGTTTTGTATCTCGATTGAACGCTTCTATTTCCTTTGGATATAATTTTACAAAAGCCAGTAATTTGAGCCAATTGTCCATGGCCGGATCATTGGGATATACTTCAGATTATTACAGTATTGGTGCCACCTTTAACTCCGTGCGAAGTAGCCAGGACGATGTAAAGGAAATCCAGCGCACCTATGGAGAACTGACAGTCAATTATTTTTTGAAATGGGATAATTATCTAGTATTTCAATCTGAATACCTGTCCAACAGTGAGCAGAAGTTAAAATTGAGAATGACCAATAAGTTGGGTTTCGGAAATTATTTTATACATAACAATAGAATGTTTTTCTCAGGAGATTTAGGTGTAGCTTGGAACAATGAAGAATATGAAGATGATGTGGACAAGAACCGAAATAGTGGGGAAGCCTTTGTTGCGCTGGAAGTGAATTTCTTCGACTTTAATAAATTCAGTTTGGTTTCTGGGGTTACTGGATATCCTAGTTTAACCGAAAAAGGAAGATTTAGGACAGATTTTAAATTAGACCTTAAATATGATTTGCCTCTGGATCTATTCGTGAAACTGGGCTTCAATTATAATTATGATAATATGCCAGTGGATGGAACTTCCTATGATGACTATGTAATCCGAACAACACTTGGGTGGGAGCTGTAATTTAATTGCAATTGTATATCTAAAAACACCAACAAAATTAAACTGCTCCTCATTTCTGAAAATTTTTGGGAGAAAAGATTTCTTCCTCTCAAATTAGTATATTCGCAATCTACTTCCTTTAAAAAATACGATTTATGAGATACTTTAAGAACAGCATATTTCTATCGCTGTTGGCTTTCGTTTTATCTTTTCCAAGTTTCGCACAAGAAACCAATTACGGCAATCAGCATCTATTCAATGAATTCACCTATCGCCAGGGAAATGTTTATAGAACTGCATCGGGAAAACCAGGCCCAGAATATTGGCAGAACGCTGCAAGCTATCAAATAGAAACCATTTTGGACGACAAGACGCACATGGTTTCTGGAAAGGTCACAATTAAATATACCAATAATAGTCCGGAAACCTTAGATTTCATTTGGTTGTATTTGGAACAGAATCGCTTCACCGAAGACTCTAGAGGAACCTTGACCACTCCAGTTCAGGGAAATCGTTACAGTGGTGATATTGAAGGAGGTTTTAAACTTTCCAATATTTCTGCCAAAACCAAAACAGGGAATTCCTCAAAACATATTATCGATGACACCAGAATGCAACTCTTTCTAGATAAGCCTTTGGCTGCAAAAGGAGGGGAAGTAGAAATTAAAATGGACTTCAGTTTTAAGGTTCCTGAACATGGAATGGACCGTATGGGCAGATTGGAGGTAGATGGAGGAACCATCTATGCACTGGCACAATGGTATCCACGAGTAGCTGTTTTTGACGACGTTGTGGGTTGGAATACTGAACCATATCTGGGTGCAGGTGAGTTTTATTGTGAGTACGGAGATTTTGATGTGAAGATTACAGCACCCGCAGGCCATACAGTTGTATGCTCTGGAGTTTTGCAGAATCCAAAGGATGTTTTGACCAATGCCCAGCAACAGCGTTGGGCACAAGCAGAAAAGAGCGATAAAACTGTTTATATTATTAAACCAGATGAGGTTGGAAAGCCAGTTGCCAGCGTAAAGAATAGTGGTACCCTGACGTGGCATTTCAAAATGGAGAACACGCGCGATGTAGCTTGGGCTTCTTCCAAAGCGTTTATCTGGGATGCGGCAAAAATGAACCTCGGAGGTGGAAAAACAGGTCTTGCTCAATCCGTCTATCCCAAAGAAAGCGATGGAAAAAATGCTTGGGGCCGTTCCACGGAATACTCAAAAGCATCTGTTGAATTCTATTCGAATACCTATTATCCTTACCCGTATCACAATGCAATAAACGTGGCAGCAAATGTGGGTGGAATGGAGTATCCAGGAGTTAGTTTTTGTTCATACCGAAGCACAGACTCCAGTTTGTGGGGCGTGACCGATCATGAATTCGGACATAACTGGTTCCCAATGATCGTGGGAAGCAACGAGCGCCGTTACCCGTGGTTGGATGAAGGTCTGAATACTTTTATCAACCATTATAGCACTGAGGCCTTTAATAAGGGAGAATACAGTACCCGTATGGATGGACCGCGAAGCTTAATCTCATATATGACTTTTGAAAATAGGGAAGGAATAGATACTTCCCCTGAAGTTGCCAATGCTCGAAACCTAGCATATACCGCATATTATAAGCCTTTTGCCGGCCTGTATCTACTTCGCGAATATATACTCGGGGCAGAGCGTTTTGACAATGCTTTTAACAGCTATATCAGCACTTGGGCGTACAAACATCCTCAGCCAAACGACTTTTTTAACCATATAGAAAGTGTTGCAGGTGAAAATCTGGATTGGTTCTGGAAAGGATGGTTCTTCGGTAATGGCAATATAGATATGGGTATAACTTCGGTTAAACCATATACGGGAGGTTATTTGATTACTTTGGAAAATAATGGTGAAATCCCAATGCCTGTTGAACTTCAGGTAATTTATAACGATGATACCACTCAGAACGTCAAACTTCCTGTAGAAATCTGGCACCGCGGGAATAGTTGGGAACATTTATTAAAGACCGGAAAGGAAGTAAAACGTATAGTTATGGATCCCAATAAAATGTTACCGGATATCAACCTTTTGAACGATACGTGGAATAAGTTGTAAATTTTTTCATCTATAGAAATAAAAACACCTTCAAGATATAAAATTTTTGAAGGTGTTTTTTATTTCTTATTTCAATATTTGGACGGAATGATGAGGCTGTTAGAACAAGAATGAGAGTTTTTTTGATTAAATCAACGTCTTCTTATAAGAAGATTTAAGGGTATTGAACCTTTATGTCTTTCCTCTGTGAAATTAAACTGCCATCATTTGCAGTTCCTTCGATAAAAATTGATATGTTTTCTATTTTAGGACAAAGGATCGTAAAATTTAAGCTTCCATCACTTCCTACTTTAAGTTTCGGAAACCAATCGATCACCCCATAATCTTTAAAGAATGGACCATCATAAGAGGAATATTCGGGGGTATAAAACTTTTTTGGACTACTGAAAGTCAAGGGCACATTAATATCCTGGGAAACATTTCTCTTCATTTTACTTTGAGCTATCAGCGGATCGGTAAAAATCTTAATTACCCCGGCCGCTCCTAGACCTCCTTCACTTGTTCCAGATTTGTCCATTGTTACATAATCTATATCATCCATGGAATATTTGTACAAAAAGTCAGTATTTTTAAGGGGAATATTATTCAAATATACTATAACAGGCGTTCCTTGAATATAAGTGTTCGTGGAACCTGAAAGCGTTCCGGGTGAGGTAATTGTGGCACCCTGTCCAAAGGAAACTGGCCGCGGATTGTAAATGACAAGTTCACCCATTGATTCGAAAACTTTAAACCCCTGGCTTCTGATAAAGTCGGCGAAATAAACATAAGACTTTCGGGTTTGATCGTCTATAATTTTCACTTTTCCAAAAGCAGTTCTTGTCAATTGATCTTCTCGGGACAGTTTTTTATTTCCCTGGATTACTACTTCTTCCAAATGTTCCATATTTTCCCAACTTGGTCTCAGAATATTATGACCGGAATAAGTGTCGATTCCTCTTTTTTCAATTAAAGGAGGAATGTCTCCTACCTTATTTAAATCCGGAATTCGAGAAGGAGAAAATTGCAGGTATAGGTTAGGTCTTTCAATATGGTTGTTTTTCTTGACGCTGCTAAATCTTAATACCTCCGAATCCATTGGATAAAGACCGACGGCGCCAAAATCTTTATCGCCTTCATCTAGATCAAATAGCTCCATCTCATTATTGATGGTTGCGTACAACATATATTCGGAACGGGAATTTTTATTGACATTCGCTCTAAAACTTATTCCATTTTCATATTCGTAATTGGTCTTGGGAGGATGGTTAAAAATCGTGTTCCAATCATAACTACTCCAGCCTTGGGTCAAGAGCACATTGTCGAGCTCAAATTTCTTTTTCCGGGTAACATCCGTAAAATAATAGGCCACGTCTTCCACAGAACTTTTAATGTAAGGCTGTAAATATATTCCCGAAATTATATTGTTGTTGGGATTGTAGGATTTTGTTTCCTCTGGAAGAACTGATACACTAAAATTATTGAATACTCTTTTATCAATATTAGCAATAGGAATTGTAATCGAGAGGGAATCTTTTGTGTTTGCGGTATTGAGAGTTCCTGCTGATAATAATTCTATTTCGTCATATTTAAAGAAAAGTCGTTCTAAAATCGGATTGTTATTTTCATCAAAAAGAGTAAAAATATTGATGCCCGAAGTCAAGTCTTCATAATTTATAACCTTGACCACTTCTTGAGATTTTCCAAAGGTAAAATCGACTATTTTCAAAACTTCTCCATTGTGGATTGCTAAAGTGAACTTCTGATTTTTTATTTGTTTTAATGTTGACTTATTGGCTCTAAAAGACAGTGCAACCTTATTATCCACATCGTTCATAGTGAGTGCTATTCCTTCCTTCTGAATATTTTTAATAGGAAATTTTTCAACGGACCCTTCAATATCCAAAATCACATTATAGATTTCGTTGCTCTGTGGTGTAAAGATGAATTTTCCAATTCCGAAACCATTGGTTTTAAAATTGGTTAATGTATTGTTTTTTGAATCGACAACCTTGCCTGAAATATAAGGGATCCCCATACCTTTAGTATCTTTTACAATTACACCAACCGAGTTTGTCACATCAGTTACAAAATGTCCTCCTTCAGGAAGAAACTGCGCATCAATTGTTGAATTTCTTTCTTCAGTTTGTGGAATGTTTTCAATGTTGGAATCTAAGATTTGGATGGTTTGCACATTATAATTTTGTTCATCAAAATTCTGCATCCAGTTGGTATATGCTCTAAAGACGTACTTTCCCGAAGTAAACAAACTGTCAATTTGAAACGATCCACTGCCAACACCATTATTGGCCAAAATCATTTCGCTTTTTACAATTTTATCGTTTTCATCCGAAAGTGTACAATAAACATTGGTGGCAGTCTTTGAGGGTTGGTGGTTTGCTTTATCAAAAATGTAGGCAGTATAACCCAATATTTCTCCCTTTAGATATTGCGTCTTGTTCAGCTGTACATAGCCGACTTCACGAGGCAATTCAGTATAAGTTTTATAGGAAGAAACCAAATCCGGTTGTTTATTTTGTCCGAAACCCGAAAAACTAGAAATCAGAATAAAGATTAGGCTCAAAGTAAATAACGTTGATGGTGTAGATGTAGAATTCATAATTTCCGGTGTTTTAGATTACATTGAGATTTATAAAAATACGAAATTCATACCTCAATTTTTATTCCGTAATCTTAAGGTTGGTTTTTGGGGATGCTTTTTCGACCAAACGGTTATCTTTGCCGGAAATGTTTAAGCATTATGGAAAAAGAGTTACAACAGCGAAGTGACAATAAATGTGAGCTTTGTGAAAGCACAGAAAATCTGGGGGTTTTTGAAATACCGAACTCTCCTTCAAAGGGAGCGGATGCCGCGATTTATATATGTAATGTTTGTAAAGAACAGATTGAGGATTCCGATAAAACAGAGCCCAACCATTGGCGTTGTTTGAACGATAGCATGTGGAGCACCGTACCTGCAGTTCAGGTTATGGCGTGGAGAATGTTGAACCGATTGAAATCTGAAGGATGGCCGCAGGATTTGCTGGATATGATGTATATGGATGATGAGACCAAGGAGTGGGCAAAAGCTGGCGTAGCAAACGAAAACGAAAATGTATTGGTGCACAGGGACAGCAATGGAGTTATTTTGGAAGCGGGAGATTCTGTAGTGCTTATAAAAGATTTAAAAGTGAAAGGAAGCAGTATGGTTGCCAAACAAGGAACAGCAGTACGTAGAATTTCTTTAGATCATGAAAACGAAAAATACATTGAAGGTAGAGTAGATGGTCAGCAAATTGTGATCATTACTGATTTTGTAAAGAAGGTTTAAGTATAAAGACCTCAAAATTTTTAAAAATTTTAGGTCCAGTAAAATTTATAAACCCCAAAGGTCTTGGAGACCTTTGGGGTTTTTTAACTTATACTGTTCTGAATTTACTCAGCAACCATCTATTTATACATTTCAGTAAAATAAAAATGTGCTTCACTTCACCACCCTTATTCTTTTGACATTTCTGTGAAGTAATGATAGAACTGAGGAATCGTTTCAATGCCTTTTAAATAATTCCAAATTCCGAAATGCTCATTAGGAGAGTGGATGGCATCGCTGTCCAACCCAAAGCCCATTAAAATGGTCTTACTTTTTAATTCTTTTTCAAACAACGCCACAATCGGAATACTACCTCCGCTTCGCTGAGGGATCGGCATCTTTCCAAATGTTTCGTTATATGCCTTTTCCGCCGCTCTATATCCTAAACTATCTATAGGAGTTACGTAAGCCTCGCCTCCATGATGTGGAGTGACTTTTACAGTGACGCCTTTTGGAGCAATACTTTCGAAATGATTCTTGAAAAGCTCAGTTATTTTTTCCCAATCTTGATGTGGTACCAAACGCATGCTGATTTTCGCAAAAGCTTGACTTGCAATTACGGTTTTAGCACCTTCTCCGGTATAACCTCCCCAAATTCCGTTTACATCCAAAGTAGGACGGATGGAATTTCGCTCATTGGTAGAAAAACCTTTTTCACCGTACACGGATTCAATATTTAATGCTTTTTCATATTCTTTAAGATCAAAAGGTGCTTCTGCCATTTTCGCTCTTTCTTCCTTAGAAAGCTCATCCACGTCATCATAGAAGCCAGGAATTGTGATGTGATTATCTTCATCGTGAAGAGAAGCAATCATCTTGCATAAGATGTTTATCGGGTTCGCTACTGCACCGCCATATAAACCACTATGCAGGTCGCGATTTGGTCCAGTAACTTCTACTTCCACATAACTCAGTCCGCGCAAACCTGTTGTAATAGAAGGAGTGTCTTTTGAAATCATCCCCGTATCACTGATCAAAATCACGTCGTTAGCAAGCTTTTCTCGATTTCTCTCAACAAACCAACCTAAACTTACGCTACCTACTTCTTCTTCTCCTTCAATCATAAACTTGACGTTGCAAGGAAGCTGATCTGTTTCGGTCATATATTCCAATGCCTTTACGTGCATATACATCTGGCCCTTATCATCACAACTTCCACGGGCAAAAATAGCGCCTTCAGGATGTAGCTTGGTTTTTTTAATTGTGGGTTCAAATGGAGGATTTACCCATAAGTTTAAAGGATCTGGCGGTTGAACATCATAATGTCCATATACCAGAATGGTAGGCAGTTTTTCATCGATTATCTTTTCGCCATAGACAATAGGATAACCAGGGGTTTCACAGATCTCCACCGTGTCGCATCCCGCTTTTTTCAACTGTTCCTTTACAGCTTCTGCCGTTTTTAGAACATCATTTTTATACTTAGAATCGGCACTGATGGAAGGTATTTTCAACAGCTCTATCAATTCATCTAAAAACCGTTGTTTGTTTTTTTCAATGTATGGTTTTGCACTTTTCATATTTTGTTTTTTGAACGAACGCTAAGATACGAAATTGGGGCACAAACAGTAGTGAAAATGGGCATTGCTTCCTTTGTTTAACGCACTATTGTGAGATTTTTTAATTTTCTGGGAAGAATTTGCTTGTAAATAACAATTCTTGTTTATATTTGCACCCGCTAAACAGCCAATATAGGTTGATAGCGAACTTAAACTTCAAACAGAATTTGTTTAAAGTTTACAGGAAAATTTTAAATGCGGGCGTGGTGGAATTGGTAGACACGCTAGACTTAGGATTAAACCTAATCTTTAGTGTTAAAATTTTGAAATGCGGGCGTGGTGGAATTGGTAGACACGCCAGACTTAGGATCTGGTGCCGCGAGGTGTGAGAGTTCGAGTCTCTCCGCCCGTACTTAAGCCGAAGAGAAATCTTCGGCTTTTTGCATTTAGAATACCTTCATAAAATTACTCAGGTACAACATAGGTACAACATTTTGCCGTTTTTGATATGGATATACAATTTGATTATTTACAGTTAATTTATACCAAATCAAATACAAAGTTATATGTTGGAAGTTTATCTTTATTTAATAATTCTCGTACCTTATCCTCTTCTCTTTTTATTTCTTCTACTATATTCCTTATATTTTTCAATAATTTCCTTAATAGAATTTTGTATCGGCAATAATATTATATCTTCAGGAAGGGAATTTACATAACCTAAGATGGGAAATTACGTAGTATTATTTCATCACACATTTCTTGGAATAAAGTACTGTTTAATGAAACTATATTTAAAACTATTTCAGAAAGTTGGGGCATAATTATTTATTTTCAAGCAGCCCTAATTTAAATTCTTCCAAAATTTGAACTGCATATTCTAAATCCCATTCTCTATTTCTTATCCATTGTTTGGCGATTTCTGAATCTCTGGCATCTGCAACATTATCGTTGATGGTTTTTAAAATTCTATCGTTAATGGCTTTTGAAATATTTAAAAAATGGCCTGCTTTTCTCCCTAATACTCTTGATGCAATTTTGAATTGATCCAAGTCATCTTCTTCCGGAAAAACATCATTATGATGTTCGACTATTTCATCAAAATTTAAATCGAAGTAATATTCTATAATTCTCAAAATATCATAGAGGTCGTTATCTCTATCTTCTGGCCTGTCACTCCAGGCGATCAATTTAAGGATTACCATTCCTGGAAGTGATGGAATTTTTAAAGACTTTTCCTCTATTTGTACGGTTTCGGATTCTTGTAGTACCTCGCTAAAACCTAATACGTGCAAATCTGTATATCGTTCATTAAACTGTATGGTGAATTTTTCCTCAATTTCCCCAAAAGGTAATAGATCAATGGCAATATTGAATTTATTATTATATAGCGTCCATGGAGCTTCTACTTTGTTAAATCCATTTTTGAGAAGTGCTTCAACCACGGCTTCAAATTCCTGTATGGAAGATATCATTATTGCAAAATCAATATCTTTTGTTCCCCTGCTCGGTTTAATGCCTCCTTTCAACAGTTCCAAGGCTACCGCACTTGCGCCAATGAGGTAGTATGGTATGTTTAGTTTTACCAATACCTCATCGATAAGGTCAAAAACTTCTTTAAAATAAGGGATTGCTAATTCCTTATAGGTTTGGTTTAATTTGCTCATTGAAAATTATGTTTGCAGTTTCTTTGCTTCTTTTATCATTCTCAATCATCAATTCTGCATAAACTAGTGCCACGGGTGCTGTTTTCTCATTAAATTGGGGGTTCCAAAAGAGGTCGTATGCCCATACATCTCCTTCATCATCTGGAATTAATCTATAGTTCATCATTAAATCTCGTATGGTCTCTTTAGTATATAGGATAAACTTTTCCGGTCTTAAATGGTTGGTGAGTATATCCCCAGCAGGTTCACCCCCCCATACGGTTTTCTCTTTGTTCAACGGTATCTCCTTCCAGTCTTGATTGTTATTCTGAAATCTAAAACGTTGCTTAAAAATAGTAGGTCTTAAGGTTTGTTCAAATTCTGTCACCCATCTGTTGAGGAGCTCATCATAATTATTGAGGATATATTTATTCTTATTCAATTTTAAGATGAAGTTGGTGTCCAATAGCCCATTTATGATTAAGGGAATATTTCCCAATGCTACATTCGTAATCTCTGCAATATCTCTCTGGGTTTGATTTATTAGTTGAGTATTTAATAAAAAATGGAATATTACTTTAAGTCCGGTTTTGGTAAATGCCCTATTTCCTTTGTCCTTCTTGGTTTTAAGTGTCTTTTTGGTATCTATATATAGGAATACGTCATTATGGTTTATATAGACATTTCCATTGCCCTCTAAATAATTCACCTTATGTTCCCTAAGTTCTTCCTTTACTTTTGGGAATAGCTTTTCGGCAACTAACAGAAAGTTTTGATATTCATTTTTGTAATTTAGTATATTAAGTATTTGATGATTCTTCACATCTTTTTTGATTTCTACTATTAATATGAGTTTCTTATCATTCAGCGTTATATCCAGTTCACCATCAATACCATTATCTTTATTGGGGGCCATGGTTCTCAAGTCCCAAACTATTGGAACATCCTTCTCCAAATTATGGATTGCTTTATTGAAAATATCTAATTCAGTCATTTTGAATTTTTTTGTTCACTTTTTTTATTTGTTCAATATTCGTGAACGTTGTTAATTTATGAACAAATATAGGTAATTTTTTATACATCGTTCCAGCCCATTCCCCTCCATTGCATTTTGGGAAATGCGCTTCACTACATAATCTTAGACACGATCCCAAAAATTTTATTATAACTTAATTGGAAGAATTAAATCTCGGCAGATAAAATTTTTGAAATTGAGTCCGCTTTATCCTTCTGGTTTGGGTGTGCAGATTTCTTAAGAAAAATTCTAAAAACCTTTCCAATCGAATTTATAAATCCTACCATCCCATTACCTTTCCGATAAAAGATCTAAAATTTAAAATTAGAGGACTGCATAACCGGTCGCAAGCTCCCTTTTATAAGTCCTTTTCTAATTTTAAATTTTAATATGGAGTAGTATCGGAAAGGTAATGCGACGGCGCTATGGGAAGTAAATTGAGAATAGGAGTGGGATAGGGTCTGCTTTGGGTTTAGCAACTACTGTATTGGAGTTTCTGCTATAAATCAAAAAGGAAAGGCAACGCTCAAGATATAATAAGTAAATCGTTTTGGTTTGAGCTAAAAAATAATATTCCTTCCTTTGATTATTCCTTAAGGATAAAAGGTAATTGATATTAAAAAATAAAATGTTTAGCTATAAATTTATGTTTGTTTTAGTTTGATTTTGTTTACTTTTTTGGAGCGGAGCGGAAAAAATTTGTAAAGCAAGAGGATAACACGCTGGCGCGATGTTTCTTCATTTTTCATTTTGCAAAAACTTAAAAATCAATATATTAAATATAATTCCTTTTCGGATTTTTAAATTTTGGATCTGATTTTTACTAAAAAAGCACGTGAGCACAATAAAAGAGGGAAATTTTTTACTAAAAAAGATGATGAAGGCATTAAAAAAGAAGGGTTTGAAACCTTAAAGATTATGCTTCAGTGGTGGTGAAATTTAGAAGGTTCTGCATTATATTGCATAGATCACAGGCATTACATTAATCTCGATTTCGAGGATACAGCTTTACCATTATTATCCATTTACCAGTAGATGGATTCTCTGCTTGTGCCTCTTTATTGGGATCACCTTTATCATATGATTTCCTGAATGACACTCAGCGTTTTTGCCCAAAACTTAAGGACACGTGAATTGTACGAGCGAAAAGGGTTCAGTGCGGATATAATGAAATATGAAAAGGAGATAGGATAATTTTATATTGAAATGCGGAGATTTAAAAATCCATTTTTCGAAATTGTTTTGGTTTTGCTTCAAATTCCCTTAATTTGATCATTCTTATTCAAAACATCAAATTAAAAAGCCTTTTCAGATTCAACAACCTATAGAATATTCCATATTGCAATATTGCTTTTTGGCATATTCATAACCTATTTGATATATTTCATCCATTCTTTGCTTATTGGTTTCAAAAGTAAGATAATTGACCAATTCTTCGGGTTGTATAAACCAATCGCATAATTCAAATTTTTGAAAGTTACAATTTGCAGATAACAGGTTAAAAGCCCTTCGCGTAATAGCGCGTATGGACTTTAATTGGGTAGGTTCTACCATTTGCAGCGGACTCACGTAAACTCCTATAACGAATTCCATATCTTTACTTAAAAGGTCAACAGGAAAATGGTTTAAAATACCCCCATCGCTGTAAATCCTGGAATTGATAATATGTGGCGAAATAATTCCAGGTACAGCAGTTGAGGCAAGAATGGCATCCACTATACGGATTTCTGGCTCAAAAACTTTAAGTCTTCCATGTACCATATCTGTCGCCGTGATATGGGTTGGTATTTTTAAATCACCTATAATGGCATCTCCGAAAATCTGTTCAAAATAAGTTTCAAAAGCTGAGGAACTAACCAAACCTTTCCCTTTAAAGCTAAAATGTTTCCAGTTAAAAAAATACACAGATTTAAAGAATTGCAATATTTCTTCGGGAGTAAGCCCCCAACCATAAAGAGCGGCCACAAGAGCGCCAGAGCTTGTTCCGGCAATTTCAGTAGGATATATTTTTTTTTCTTCAAGGTATTTCAGTACGCCTGCATGGGCAATTCCCTTTGCCCCACCACCTGAGAGTACCAATCCTATTTTTGTTTCATTTGTAAAATTCATAAGGTATTGTTTTAAGTAAAGAGGTAAAATTCTTTTTTACTTTTACAATGAAGCGGGCTATAAAAAAAATCATTAATGATTGATTTTAATCATTTCAAACAAATAAATTGTTCTGCTTAATATTAACTACGGTATCGGCCGGCAGCATGTCTTCCCAACCACTTTCATTATTCTTGATCATTCGCAATACCTCCCGGGAGTGGATATCCAATATGGAAGCATCAAAATCCTTAATATCTACCAATCTGCCCGTAGTTTTGAAATATTTATATAATTCCTTCATTCTTGGAGGAACCTTTAGATTATTACTATCTATAATTTTTCCTGTTTTTTCATCCTTTAAAGGATAAAGGTATATCTTGAGGTTCTTGAAGAACAATTTTCCAAATGCCTCTAAAATCCCGCCACTTAGATCCCTGTAATATTTTTCATTAAAAATATCCATGAAGGTTTTTACCCCCATTACAAGTCCCATCTTTTCCTTGGTATGTTGGGAAAAATAATCGACTACCTTAAAATAGCGCTGAAAGCGGGATATCATTACCGTCTGCCCCAGGGAACATAATAAATCTGCTCTATCCAAAAAATCCCTTTCATCAATATCCCCCTCAGCTTTAAGGTTGTTAAGGGTAATTTCAAAAATTATGGTAGTATTATCCGGATCTACCTTTTTTTCCTGTAGAAATATGGATTTCGATCTTTCGTACATGCTCATATTTACTTTCGTTACGGGACGAAAACTGCCGCGTAAGGTTAAAATATTCTTTTTGTACAATATAGATGCTGGGAGCACATTGTAACCATCCGGAGCAAACATAACAGCGTCAGTAATTCCTTTTTTTACCAATTCCAAACTCATTAATCTGTTATCAACCTTTTGGAAAACGGGCCCGAAAAAATTGATGGCGTCAATTTCTATAACATCTGTTGATAGATGGTCATAAAGTCGTTCTAATATAGCTTTTGGATTATCATAATGGTAAAAGGCGGCATGTATTAAATTAACGCCCATAACCCCTAAACTAATCTGCTGTAAAGTGGCGGCATTTTCATGAAATTGAACGTGGATGATAATTTCGCTATAGGGCTCATTGGGTTGCGTTTGAAAGCGTATGCCCAACCAACCATGCCCTTTGTACTTTTTTGCCCAATCTATGGTGGTTACCGTATTAGCATAGGTAAAGAAAAGTTTATTGGGGTGTTTTTTTCTCGACAATCGCTGCTCTATCAATTTTGATTCATAGTCCAACATGGTTTTTAACCGCACCTCGGTAACGTAGCGACCTTGTGGTTCGCGGCCATAAATGGAATCACTGAATGCTTTATCGTACGCACTCATCGTTTTTGCTATTGTCCCCGACGCTCCGCCAGCTCTGAAAAAGTTGCGCACTGTTTCCTGACCTGCACCAATTTCGGCAAAGGTGCCATATATGCTTTCATTAAGGTTAATTCGTAATACTTTATTTTTTACGGAAACTGGTTCAAAAATTTTCATCTCTTTCATCCTTCTTCAATATTTTATCGTAAAATAATTCGTCTTCCTTCTATTTGAAGTTTTTTAAATTTATATTTCTTTTTTATAAATTCAAAAGTTGTCTTCCTATAAATAAATACGTGGGTGGGATCCTTCCGATAGTACCAATTCTTAAAATCGGTTCTGTCATCATACATATCGGTCATCACAATTAAATGCCCCTTAGGCTTGAGCAGGGATTTGAGAAGTTTAAATTCGTTTGATGGATGATAGAAATGTTCTGCCACCTCACAGACAAAGATATAATCGTAGGTATTATCAAAAACTTCGGTATTATCTGAAAAGTAGGGATCGTACTGTCTTACATGAAAGCTGTGCCTTTCCAAAATTTTCGAGATAACGGGCCCCGTTCCGCTGCCGTAATCCAATCCGTAGTGTTCTTTGGTGAAATGGGACAATACATAATTGGTTATAGGAGAGGTAAAGTGCTGGTAACGAAAATCGTTCACATCGTTATCATGCTCAAGATATCTTTTTTTCTCTTCTTGTGGTGAAAGATATTTATTGGGTTTTTTGACTAAAGCTTTACAAGTATTGCAATCAAAATATTCAAAGTCTTTTTCGTTTAATAATTCTGTAGTACAAAGTGGACAAAGCATATTGTTATTGTTTTAAAAAATTAGAATAATCTTTTACTGTTGTAATAGTCAGGCGGTGCATAGCACGCGTACAGGCCACATATAGCATTTGTTGGTCTATTGGGGTGCTGTAATGGTTTGTTGAACAATTTGGCACAATTACCATGTCAAATTCCAATCCTTTGGCCAGATGGGCGGTAGTAATTATTATGCCCCCATTAAAAGTTTTACCCTTTCCATCAAGTATTTCCAGGGCATAACTTTCTTGCAGCTCTTCCTTTAAGGTAGTTACTTCCTTCTGGGTCTTAACAATAATGGCTAATGTATTATAAGAAGTTTCCGTAAAATAGTTCAAGCAATGCTTAATATAGGATAATTGCCCACCTCGGGTTTTAAAGATCTCTATATTCGGTATTTCGCCGTGGCGCTCCAAGGGCTCAACATCTACTTTATCACTTATCTTTTTTGAAAATTCGGTAATTTCAAAAGTGGATCGATAGCTTTTTTTTAAGCTAACAGCTGTAGCGTTGGGAAAGATATGGGTTAAATTTTCCAGCGTTGAGCTGCTATAGGGATTTACGGACTGGTTGATATCCCCCAAAATGGTTTTTTTACATCTAAACAAACTGGAAAGCACTTTATATTGTACGGGTGAATAGTCCTGCATTTCGTCAATTACCAAATGTTTAACATGGTTATAGGAAGGCAAACCTTCCAATATCATTTTTAAGTATAAGAGTGGGTAAACGTCACCATATTCATACCCTCCTCCTTTTAGGCTTTTTATTAGATCTTCCCGTTGCAGCCATTTGTAGAAATCTTTATAAAGCACCCTTAAATTTGTAAAGGGATACATTTTTCGAACGGTTGCATGAAGTTCTGCGCGTTCTGCTCCTTTTACTTCATATTTATAATATAGAAAAATATTATCCACAATTTCCCGAACCACCTCGTTAAAGCGTTTAAGGATAGGAAGCCGGTTGTATTGCTTAAACTTTTCTTCTATAAACCAGGCGGGAACCGGTTTTTTGTTGATAAAAATATCGTGTGCCTTAAATGCCGTATTTTCAAGAAAAATTAAATATTCATCAATTTTTTTTATAAGATTATGGGAAGCTTTGTATTCTATCCGTTCAATTAATTTTGGTGAGGGTTTTTCCAAGAGTTGGGTAACCTGATCGAGGAACGACTGAAATTTTATTCTGTGATCAAAGAGGTGGCTTGCTATATCCTCCAAGCTTGTTTCTGCCACGGTTTTTTCCCCCAATTCCGGTAATACATTAGCGATATAACTGGAAAAGACCTTATTTGGTGAGAGGATCAAAATATCTTCTGAAGAAATGTCCTCTTTATATTTATAAAGTAAAAATGCAATACGGTGAAGAGCGATGGATGTTTTTCCCGACCCGGCTACACCCTGGATAATAAGATGGGTTGCTTCTTCATTTCTTATTATTTGGTTTTGTTCCCGCTGAATAGTGGCAACAATGTTTTTCATTTTACCACTGGAAGCTTCTTTGAGTTCCCTTTGTAAAACTTCATCGCGTATGGCTACCTCATTGTCAAGAAGGTATTCCATTTGGCCATTCCTAATCTTGTATTGTCGTTTTAGCAAAAGCCGTCCTTCTACCAGTCCTTCCGGTATTTGGTAAGAGGCAGGGCCGTTTTCGAAGTCATAAAACATACTGGCAATAGGTGCGCGCCAATCATAAATGATACTTTTGTTTGTTTTCTCTTCTTTGAAGTTATAGGCACCAATATAAATTTGTTGTATGGATTTTTTTTTATTTTCAGTGAAATCAATACGTCCAAAATAAGGAATTTGTTTTAGGCGTAATAAACTCTTTTTACGGCTCAGGGCGGCACTTCCCTGTAACGACATATTTGATATAGACTCACGCAGAACATTTTTTTCTAGGTGATCCATATCACGTTTATGTTCCTGCAAATGGGTTGTGGCCTCTTGAATCTGTCTTCCTTGAAACTTTACCATTTTATCAATTTGAATTACAGCCGTATCCAACTTTTTTAACACCTCCTTGAGGTATTGCCGTTCTTGTATTTCGGTCTGTCCATTAATCATTTTTTATTCTAAATAGAGCATTTTACACACAACACACTTTCGGGACGTATCATCAATCTACCTTCTGGAATGGGTTGGGAACATTTTCTGCAAATGCCGAAATCGGGATCGTCCACATTTTGAAGTGCCAACTTTAATTTGGTCTCCCGTTGCTCCGCTTCCCGTAACGCTGCATCGTTTACACTTTTGTTATTGATAGCATCCATACGCGAAACACGCCCAATGGCATTGTCGGGCGAAATGGGGTTTGTCAAGTTTTTATACATTCCTATGGTATGTGTCAGCCTTTCAAGCTCCACCTTTACCGCGTTTATAAATTTGGACTTGTCTTCCATAGTAGAATTATTAGGTTATTCCACCACGTTTACGTTTATCATTTTATCTGCCTTTATCAATAATTTATGGCTTGCGCTGGTTAGATTGGTGATGTATACCTTTTTGCCTACGTTGTGGTAGCGTTCAGTCAGTTTATTTACCGCCTCTATGGCCGACATATCCGCAATACGGCTCTCTTTGAAATCGATCATAATTTCTTCTGGATCATTGAGCACATCAAACTTTTCGTTGAACATCTGTATCGATCCAAAGAAAAGGGGGCCGTATATTTCGTAGTGCTTCACACCATTTTCATCAATCCGTTTTCTGGCACGGATTCGCTTGGCATTGCCCCAGGCATATACCAAGGCAGATACTATAACCCCTATCAACACGGCAAGGGCAAGGTTGTGCAGGAATACCGTGACCAGTATCACGATAATCATTACGATAATATCCGATTTTGGATATTTATTGAAAATTTTTACGCTTACCCACTCAAAAGTACCTATGGCAACCATAATCATCAGTCCCGTAAGTGCGGCCATCGGCACTTGTTCAATTATTCCCGCCCCAAACATAATAAAGATGAGCAGGGCAATAGATGCCACGATTCCTGATAGTCTCGCTCTGGCACCATTGGAAATATTGATCAAACTTTGCCCCAACATAGCACAGCCTCCCATTCCCGAGAAAAAGCCCGATGCTATGTTTGCGATTCCCTGTGCCGCGGCTTCCTTATTGGTGCGGCCACGGGTTTCAGTAATTTCATCAATAAGTTCCAAGGTCAATAAACTTTCAATCAAACCCACCCCTGCAACAATGGCGGCATAGGGAAATATAAGGGCGAGTGTTTCAAGGGTAAATGGAATTTCCGGGATGTGGAATGGAGGAAACCCTCCTTGTATGGAAGCAATATCGCCCACGGTCTTGGTGTCTATGCCCAATAAGGCCACAATGCCAAATATTACTATAATAGCGACCAAGGAAGCGGGAACTGCCTTGGTCAATTTGGGAAGGCCCCAGATTATAAGCATCGTTAGTAAAACTAGACCCAGTATAATTAAGAGGGTTGTGCCGGTAAGCCAATTGCCTGATCCATCCTTGAATTGGTCTAACTGCGACATAAATATAATTATAGCCAAGCCGTTTACAAATCCATATACCACGGGCAACGGCACCAAGCGCATTAAGGTACCCAGTTTTAGGGCTCCCGCCAAAACCTGTATAATTCCTGCAAGCACCACCGTGGCAAAAACATATTCAACCCCGTGGGTTTTTGCCAACGCTATTATTACTACCGCAATGGCGCCAGTTGCTCCAGAAATCATACCGGGCCTCCCTCCGAAAATTGATGTTATCAATCCTACTACAAAGGAAGCATAAAGACCGACCAAGGGAGATAGGCCTGCTATAAGTGCAAAGGCCACGGCCTCCGGCACCAATGCAAAGGCAACGGTCAATCCCGAAAGTATTTCGGTTTTATAATTTACTTTTTGGTTAAAATCAAATAAACGTAGGTATTGTTTCATAAGAATGATTATGTTGGACCATAGTGGTCTTTTAAATAAAATGTTATAAAAAAATTGAAAAAGTGAAAAGTAGAAATCGGGAAAATATAAAGAATAGGCGATTAAGCCATTAGTATATCTTTATGGAGGAGTTGCCACTGGCAACAGGGAATGATATGTAAAAAGAGGTTTTCTCATTTTAGAAGGTGCAAAATTAAACCTTTTTAATGGAAACAAAAACCAAAAAGCGGGAAAGATTGAATTTAATATAAACTTCCCATAAAAAAATAAATGAAAAATGGTCATACGAGGGGCATTGATAATAATGGTTAACTTGCATAAATTCATTTAAATTTTTGGTTTTATAACTGTTTGACCATTAACTTCATTTTTTTCAGCTAGTGCCACTTTTGTTTTAAGTAATTCACAAACAAGGGAAACCGCATTCTCCATTGCAATCCTTACTACTTTTACTGGATCTAAAATACCTTTTTCCTCTAATTTTACCATCTCATCATTGTGAAAATCGTAGCCAACTGTAGATGAAACTGGTATTACTCTTGAAAGCAATGGAAGAGGATCTTTTCCTGCACTTTCTGCAAGTGCTATAAATGGGGCAGTAAGCATTTTCTTAAAAATGATTATTCCTTTTTGTTCATCCATATCTGGTGAGGAAACCGTTTCAATGATTTTATATAGATGCAACCAGCTAACACCTCCTCCAAATACAACTCCTTCTTCCAATGCAGCTCTTACGGCATTTATTCCGGCTTCCATTCTGGAATGTTTTTCCCTTAATTCACTTTCTGTTCTAGCTCCTACCGAAATAATGGTAAGGTTCCCAGTCAATCTGGCCAATCTAAGCTCTATATTTTTTCTTTCTTCCTTGGACGAACTGCTTTTCAGTTTGGTTGTCAGGGATTTAATAACTTCATTCCTCTGCGGTATTTTTTGAACCGATTGGGATGTTATTCTTGTTTTATTGGACGATATTACAATACTAGCAGCAGTTCCAAGTTTTTTAATAGAAACAGTTCTAAAATCATGATCCTTTTCCAGAGAAAATACTTCCGTACCGGTAACAAGGGCTAAATCATTGAGCAACTCATTTAGCGAATCGCCTGAAAGAGTTGGTTTCACTGCAACGCATTGTAGCGCCCCATTTTGAGTATTACTTGCGAGCATGGAGAGTATATGGTTCTTGAAATCTTTTGCAATAATGAGAATGGGTCTGGAAGCATCGGCTGTTTTAGTGAGCAATGGAAGAATTTCAGCGGTTGAAGAAATTTGGTCATTTGTAATAAATACAAGAGCATTTTCAAATTTAACCTCATTTTTTAATTGATCTGTAATGAAATAGGGCGAAAGGAAACCTCCATCCATTTCAAAACCTTCAAAGAATTCAACTGTAGATATAAAGTTTCCGCTTTCCTTAACTTGTACCACCGTTTCTTTGCCATTTTTTTTAAATGCTTCGGCTATCAGGCTGCCCATATGCAAATCGTTATTTACCGAAAAGACCGCTATGTTTTTCAACCCGTCCTTAACATCTACGGGTTTTGAAATTTCCAATAGTTTTTTTTGTGCAATGGAATGCGCCATAGCTATTCCCTTCTGCAAGTGTATTGGATGGGTCCCCGAAGCGACCATACGTATTCCATCTGCAAGTAATTGGTTGGACAAAATAGCAACTGTTGTAGTTCCATCACTTACTTTTTCCGCTGTTAATTTTAATGCCTTTCTGATCAACTGTGCACCCATATTTTCAAATGGATCTTTGAAATCAATATGTTCAGCCACAGAAGCACCATCTTTGCTGAACACAGGAAGACCTTGTTCGCAGAAGACTACGTTTTTTGCCCCTGGCCCATATGTAATTTTAATGGCTTTTACCATTTTTTCGACCCCTTGTTTTAGTCTTAGCAGGGCATCAATGTCATATATTATTTCCTTACCCATTTTTTAATTATTTAATTTTGTTACTCAATTTAATCATAGTAATTAATTATGAAAGGTATCTGATAAATAGGAAAGCACCTCGAGGCATCATCCCCGTACACCGGTTTTGTGATGTAGGGATGGGCCTGCAATTAAATCAAATCCCTTTTAATGTTAGGTATTAATTATTAACGAATTCCTGCAAAACATTGTCCGTCTTTTGCAATCGAATGTTCTCTTTTGAAGTAATACCAGAATATCTCACAGACCGATAGGTTCGTGGAAACATTTTTTTAGTTAGTATTAATTGCCACAGATTTAGATTATTCGATCGGAATGAGGCTGCAGAAGAACATAGATAAAATTCCCACATCTTATAAAAAGTCTCCCCGTACTTCCCTTTTAGGAAAGGCCAAGAGGCTTTAAAATTTTCCAACCAACACATCAAGGTGATGTCGTAATCCGGTCCGAAATTATGCCAGTCCTGAAGAATGAGTTTATTTTCAAGAGCATTGCCAATCTGGACAATGGAAGGAATTACACCACCCGGAAAAATATATTTATCAATCCAAGGATCAGTAGTGGTAGCAGAATTATTTCCTCCAATAAAATGCAATAAACATATACCATCGTCCTTCAGATTCTTTTGCACCACATTTATAAAAGTATCATAATTTTTGGGTCCTACATGTTCAAGCATCCCAATTGACACAATACGGTCAAAGGATTCATGGATATTCCTATAATCCTGCAATCTAATTTCAATGGGCAGCCCTTTACACATTTTAGCAGCAAGTAGTTTTTGTTCAAGGGAAATTGTGATACCAACAACCTGTACTCCGTAATTTTTAGCGGCATAAAAAGCAAAACCTCCCCATCCGCACCCAATGTCGAGAACTTTTTGTCCGGGCCGTAGTTGCAGTTTTTTACAAATTAGTTTCAACTTGTGCTCCTGCGCTTCTATTAGATTGGAAGCATGTTCCCAATATGCGCACGAATAATTCATTAAGGGATCTAACATTTGGACGTATAAATCATTACCCGTATCATAATGTTTGCGGATAGCTTTCAAGGCCCTTTTTTGCGATTGTGGATTAAACAAAATAGATTTTAGATACATCAACTTCAATCTCATACTTTTCTTTACTTTTTCCTCTAGATTAGCGTCAAAAATTCTGTAAAGTAACTCATCAAGTCTATCACAGGTCCACCATCCTTCCATATAAGATTCTCCAAGACCTAAAGAACCTTGGTTAAAAACCCTTTCATAAAATTTTTCGTTAATAACCTTTATATCATAAGGTTTGTTTCCATTTATTTTAATGGTTGTATCAGAGAGTAAACGTTCTATTGTTTTTTTATAATTTTCCATCTTTTTTATTTTTTTTGGCGGTATCCTAAAAATAGATGCAATAAAAAAATCGACCTATAGAAAAAATACAGCCGGCGGAATGATTATGAAATGCAATTCCTATTTATAGAATTTTAAAAATATCTAAAAAAAAGAGAGATCACTAGGGCGGGGTAAGCTTAATATGTAGAAAAGAATAGATCATTACAATAAGGTGCAAAAATAGCAAATTCAACTAATAAAAATAATTATGGATGAAATAAATTGTTTTTTCTTAAGATTTTAAAAAATCTTGTGACATAAAACTTACTCATTATTTGTCCCTTTCCAAAAAACTGAATAAATTTGTGGATATTGAAAAACGCTTCCTTTCAAAATATCACCTTTCTTACCCCACCGTAATTTCTACGTGTTACTTTTTAGTACTATACTCCAAAGTAAATTTTTTAGAATAAGTCTCAGCTATACCTTAGCCTTTATATTTTTTATAACCTCTATTATTTTATAATAGGCTCAAGGCTCACTTATAATTTAACCTACTATTCAACAAATTAAATTCATGGCATTTATTGACGAAATAAAACGTAGAAGAACTTTTGGAATTATTTCACATCCTGATGCAGGAAAAACTACGCTGACTGAAAAGCTCCTTCTTTTTGGGGGCGCCATTCAGGAGGCGGGAGCGGTGAAGTCTAATAAAGTAAAGAAAGGAGCTACCAGTGATTTTATGGAGATTGAGCGCCAACGTGGAATTTCAGTAGCAACCTCTGTTCTGGCTTTTGAATATGAATCAATAAAGATTAATATTCTGGATACCCCCGGCCACAAGGATTTTGCGGAGGATACCTTTAGAACTCTTACGGCAGTGGACAGCGTTATTGTAGTTATTGATGTTGCTAAAGGAGTTGAGGAACAAACGGAAAAACTGGTTGCCGTATGTAGAATGCGTAATATTCCTATGATTGTTTTTATAAATAAGTTGGATCGTGAGGGGAAGGACGTATTTGATCTACTTGACGAAATAGAACAAAAATTAAATCTAAATGTTACTCCGTTAAGTTTTCCAATTGGAATGGGATACGATTTTAAGGGAATCTATAACATCTGGGAACAAAACATCAATCTTTTTACGGGCAATCCCAAAAAAGACATTGAAGATACCGTAGAGATTACGAGCCTGAAAACTGATGAGCTGGATACATTGATAGGGGCAAGAGCAGCTAATATCTTAAGGGATGAACTGCAACTCACCCTTGGCGTTTATCCTGAATTTGATAAAAATGCTTATTTGGCGGGCAAATTGCAACCCGTATTTTTTGGATCGGCACTAAATAATTTTGGCGTAAGAGAGTTGCTGGATTGTTTTGTTGCCATAGCCCCAACTCCGCGCGCCAAAGAAAGTGATATACGAACCGTTAAGCCCAGAGAGAATGAATTTACAGGATTTGTTTTTAAAATACACGCAAACATGGATCCAAAACATAGGGACAGATTGGCATTTGTAAAGATTGTTTCAGGAACATTTGAACGCAATAAACCATATTTACACGTACGACAAGGTAAAAATTTCAAATTTTCAAGCCCCAATGCTTTTTTTGCCGAAAAAAAAGAAATCGTAGATGTTTCATATCCGGGAGATATTGTAGGGCTTCACGATACGGGCAATTTTAAGATAGGCGATACACTTACCGAAGGGGAAATCCTTCATTATAAGGGCATACCGAGTTTTTCACCCGAACATTTCCGCTTTATTAATAATGCGGATCCCTTTAAAACAAAACAACTTGATAAAGGAGTGGACCAACTTATGGATGAAGGAGTGGCACAGCTATTCAGGCTGCAGTTAAATGGACGCAAAATAATTGGAACAGTGGGTGCATTACAATTTGAGGTAATCCAGTACAGACTTGAACATGAATATGGTGCTAAATGCACCTATGAAAATCTGCAAGTTTACAAAGCTATCTGGGTAACATGTAAAAATCCCAAGAGTGAGGAATTTCTAGAATTTAAAAGGGTAAAAGCCAAATATCTTGCAAGGGATAAACAGAACCAACTTGTTTTTCTAGCAGATTCCCAATTCACTTTACAGATGACCCAGGAAAAATATCCAACTATACAATTTCACTTTACCTCCGAATTTTAATTATAAAATTATGTACCATTTATGTAACAACTCGACTTGCTGAAATAGTTAAGGATAGCTCAATATTTCAACTAATACTATTAACACTCTTTCGCATATAATAATGCTTTTCTGAAAGTACCCGTACTCTCTTAATAGTTGAAAATAAATAGCGCATGGCAAAAATAAATATCGAAACAACAATTACCTGTCCTAGCTGCGGCTCTAAATACCAACAAAAAATGCCCCGGAAATCAAAACATATCAACCATAAATGTGTGTTGTGCCATACTGTTTTTGGAATATCCGATATTACTGAATGTTGTGTCTATTGTGCTTATAGTAATGAATTATGTCCGCAGGCACAAAAGCAAAAAAATAAAAAATCATGAATATATCCTTAACCCCTTTGCTCTCAAAGCTCTATAAATGGGTAGCAATAGTACTTGTTCGTAAGTATCCAAAAGAGATGCATGTAAGAAATCTTTTTGGTCTTAGTTTATTGGCTTCCATTGGATTTACAATGTTATTTTTTGTACCAACATTAGCATTTAAAAACGAAATATATATCACCCAAGCTAAAATTGGAATTTTCACGGCTTCTATTATCGGCGGTGTTTTAGGATATTTTATTTAAACAAACAGACACAAAAATAAAGTCAGGGCAGAAATATCTGGCCAATGATAAATTGAAGGAAAACCAAACGTATGTTCGCAATCTATAAATTAATTAAAGTAATATTAGAAACAGGCTATGAAGTTTTGAAGATTAAGAATGAGAAAAACAATCATTCAGTTTCAAAAATAAGTGAACAAATTAGCTACAAAAGGTTGAAGTCCTTCGCAGTAAAAAGTCAGCTCCCCTTTATTTCCAAATTTGATAATGATGATTTTGAAATTCGAAAACACTGGACATCATTCTGGATTTTAAGCCCAATCATTGGAAAAAAAAGTCTCCGAGAAGGGAAAGACGACTTTATTATTGCCATCACAAAAATTGAAAACAAACGGCCATCTTTCACTATTATTTTTGCACCTCTAAAAAACGAACTATTTATTGGTATAAAAAACAAAGCCTACAAAATAGAAAATATAAGCCTTTTATTAAATTTGAATTTAGATGAAATATTGACTGAAAAGAACCGAATAAATAAACCAATCGAAGGTTTTTTCTTTAACATATTGAAGAGCAGGAATAGGATGAATTATAAAATAGAGAAATTCCTTAACGACTTTAAGCTACATAAAAGCGGTTCAATTCGTGAAATAGTAGATGAAAGTCCAATGAATTTGATCGGTATGGCAGAAGGTAAATATGATTTTTATCCACATTTAAAAACCATTTATGAATGGGATATTGCTCCTTTTGATGCTTTAATCACAGCGAGCGGTAACAGGATTACACAAAACGATGGTATTTTACCATTAGAATATAACAGCAAAAAGTTCAAATTCCCAGCGTTCATAGCCAAGAATAATTTTGATATTGACAGTATTGATCTAAAAGAATAAGAAAATGAACACCGACACAAATGTTTCAAAGAAAATAAACAATTGGTTAAATGGTAATTATGACGACAATACAAAACAAACCTTGCGTGAACTTATAGAGAACGACAAGACCGAAGAACTTGCTGATGCTTTCTATAAAAACCTTGAATTTGGCACCGGTGGTTTGCGCGGTATAATGGGTGTTGGCTCTAATCGTGTCAATAAATATACCATTGGGGCGGCTACACAAGGCTTGAGCAATTATTTGAAAAAACAATTCCCAAATCAACAAATAAAAGTAGCGATAGCCCACGACAACAGGAATAATGCATCATATTTTGCACAAGTGACTGCGGATATTTTTTCAGCCAATGATATTCAAGTCTATTTTTTTGATGGTTTGCGACCCACGCCCGAGCTATCCTTTGCCATTAGGGAATTGTCCTGTCAAAGTGGTGTAATGCTCACTGCATCGCACAATCCCAAAGAATATAGTGGTTATAAAGCTTATTGGAATGACGGTGGCCAGGTTGTTAGTCCGCACGATAAAGGTATCATTTCAGAAGTGAATGAAATTGATACCATTGCAAAAATAAAATTTGATGGAAAACCTGAATTAATAGAAAAGATAGGGAAGGACTTAGACGAACGTTTTATTAGGCAGGTTTTGGCAACAAGTATAAATCCTGATATTGTTGAGTTAGAAAAGGATTTAAAAATTGTATTTTCTCCCATCCACGGTACAGGTGTTCATTTAGTACCAAAAGTATTAAGCGCTCTCGGTTTTAAAAATGTAACGCTTGTGGAAGAACAATGCAATACAAGTGGAGACTTCCCGACAGTTGTTTACCCTAATCCAGAAGAAAAAGAAGCATTGACAATGGCTTTGGACAAGGCCAAACAAATTGATGCAGATTTGGTAATGGCAACCGACCCTGACGGAGACCGTGTGGGAATAGCCGTAAAAAATAACGACGGGAAACATATATTGCTAAATGGCAATCAAACAGGGACTTTAATTTTTCATTACTTAATAGAACAATGGAAGAAAAAGGAAAAACTAAAAGGGAATGAATACATCGTTAAGACCATTGTTACCACCAATCTAATAGATAAGATTGCCAAAGAAAATAAGGTGCAATGCTACAAAGTACTTACGGGTTTTAAATATATAGGTGAATTAATGACGAAGTTAGAGGGGAAATCAACTTTTATTGCAGGTGCGGAAGAAAGTTATGGTTATCTAATAGGAGAGCACGTCAGAGACAAAGATGCGGTTGTAGCCTGCAATATGATAGCAGAAATGACAGCATACTATAAGCATAATGGGAAGACACTTTACCAAACTTTACAGGAAATTTATGTGAAATATGGTTTTTACAAAGAAGAATTGATTTCGTTAACCAAAAGCGGGAAGAAAGGAGCAGAGGAAATCCAGCGATTGATGCAATCCTATCGGGAAAACCCCCCAAAGGAACTTGGTGGTAAAAAGATTCTTTGTATAAGGGATTATTTGACCTCCAAGGAGCATTTCCTTGAATCAGGAAAAGAGATAGCAATTGACTTACCAAAATCTAATGTAATGCAGTTTGTAACAAAGGAAGGTTTTGTAATAACTGCCCGACCATCTGGAACCGAACCAAAAATCAAATATTACATTAGTGTACATACAAAATTAGACCAACTAAAAGACTATCTTCAAAAAGAAATGGAACTGAAGGAATTGATAATTAATATTCGGGCAAGCCTTGATAATTTTGTATAAAAAAAGATAGTCTTAAAATATTCTTATTAAGAGAACTGAAATTCTCACGGTGTGACTTATTCAGAAATTAATAACACTATCTAAGGCATCATCTGCCTCTTTGTGGATGAAATTTGCTTGATAATTTATGGTGGTTTTCAAGTCGCTATGTCTGTAAAGCTTCTGAAGCATTAAAGGATGGATAGAATCGCCAGCAATATTTCCAAAAGAATGACGGGCAATGTGCATTGTCACTTTTTTATCGATACCAACTTTTTTTACCAATGATTTTAGATGCTTGTTAAATTTACTGGTGGCCACTTTTATTTTATTGTAAATATCCTTTGGTTTGTTGAAATCTGCTTTCTTCATTTCTGGAAAAATAAAATCATCTGCACAATTTTTATTCTTTTCATAAAATTTGATAATATCCATTGCCTTTTTCGGGATTTTGAGTGAAACTACCTTTGTATTTTTCCCCATACGGTAATTCAGTCTTTCATCATAAATCATCGACCACCTTGTAAAAAGAATATCTGAAACCCTCATTCCTGCAAAGTAAAAACTGAAAAGCCAAATATTTAATGCGTGACGTTGTACCTCAGACAGATTTTCTAACTGTTCCAATTCTATAATTTCATTTTTGTTGAGGCCAATCTTGATGGTTTGAGGAAACTTAATCTTAAATCCAACTTTACCAAAGGGGTATAAATCTTTGCTTACGACCTTGTCTGATATAGCTTTATTATAAATCAAGCGAATTAGTACCATTACATTAAGCGCAGAAGTCTCTGTAAGGTTTCTATTACCCATCAGATAGGTTTTGAATCTTTTGAGAAAGCGCAGATTAATTTCTTGAAAGCTCAATTCTTTGGATTTATGGAAATCTCGGATATAGGTTGTAAGTGCAGAATCTGTAGTATATCTATTCATTTTCTTGTCAGCTTCAAGCGCATCTAAATGCTCCTTTGCATAATCGAAGAACGTTAAATTTGAAATAGGTTTGTAAATATTCCGCTTAATCTGGGTAGCCGATATATCGCTATCTTCACTTTGTAGATTCATTAAACCCTTATTCACTTCTGTAAGTTTTGAGGACAATAAGCTGTTTAGACTTTTGGCATTAGTATGGGATTTTTTTACACGCAGGTTTTTCTCATCCCATTCTTCTATATCAATATAATGTCCAATATGTTTATAGGTAGAACGACGGTTTTTAGTTATCCTAATTGCCAAGGGAAACATTCCTTTTGCATTGGGCTTTTTTCGTAGAATAATTTTTGCACTTGCTGACATATCTGACCTGTTTAAGTTGCGAAAGTCAAATCAGGTACAACATTTTGTCAAAAATTCACTTTAAAGATACATCTTTATTAGGAATTTTGGGTACAACATAGGTACAACAAATGTTGAAATTAACTGATATTATATGACTTTAAACAAAATGACAAAACACATAAGTAATTGTAAATGAGTTAATTTGTGTTTTATTGGTGCAAGATATGCTAGACTTAGGATCTAGTGCCGCGAGGTGTGAGAGTTCGAGTCTCTCCGCCCGCACAAGAAGCCGAAGAGAAATCTTCGGCTTTTTTTATTGACATTTTTTTGAGTTTGCACATCCTCCAAAACCCTACATCCAGCTCCGACCGTCCGATTCAATTTTATAAAACATATAGTTTATATAAGGAAGAATTTTGTTATGCACACTTCTAAAGTCAATATCTCCACCCGCGGTATGAAATACTATATGTATTAAATTCCGTTTTCTATACCATAATGGCTGGACAATACAAATAGATTGTATTTTGTATGTTTCTATTCGCTCCTCTGTTTTATTCCAAACCCCGTACTTTTTAAAAATAAAATTCTTGGATATTTTCAATTCCAGCGATCTGAACATTAGGATTTGCCACCCAATCACAATAATAGTATAAATTACTGCCAACACTATCCACAAAGACATAGGTAAAATATCCATATAATACACTGCAAGATAACTTGCCAAAACCGGTAACAATCCTACAATAATACGTCTCACTAAGATTATCTTATGTGGCCGAAACGTTTTTTCAGAACATTCTAGGTTATCGGTATATAGAAATGAGTTCATCTTTTTGACCGTAGATTCATCCAATCCCGGGATTTTAATTTTGCTCTTCTGAATATTATTTTCTGTGTTCGCAATAGCAATTCGTACTTCGTATAAATTCAACCATTTTTGGACTGGATTTGTAATTACCTGCAAAACTTGAACACGTCGGGGTTGTAAAGAAACTTTTGTATTGGTCTTAATGCCCATTTCCAATTGCAGACTATCTTTTGTTTGCGTCAACTGTAAATTGAAATATTTTATAAAAACTTCAATCACAGTTATTAAAATGCTCATCATCAAAACAGCTACTACAACAATCATGAAAATAGAGACAGATTCCATGGGTCCCGGCAATTCTGCAAAATACTTTTCAATCAGTTCAGAATGTTCCTCGGAAACTGTGCTTACTTCATTATAGATAGTAGCGAAAAATCCGGTGATCAAAACCAAGCCACGCAGATAATTGGTACTTATCCCAATCTTTAGCAAAGTGAGAAAACTCAATTTATGAGTCCATAATTGATTCTCAGAATCTTCATTGCTCGTTTCTGAAATCGAAGTGTTTTCAGAATATTTTTGCTTCTCCTTGATCAGAATAGCGGAAAGCTGATGTGCTTCTTCCCTCGAAATAGCTTGAATTTTAATCTCCTCCGTTTTGCTCCCTGCCGTTTCAATAATAAAACTGTCCACATTCAAAATCCGTTGTAGAATGGATCGTTTTGTATATACTTGCTGAATTCTATCAAAAGGAATGGCAATATTTTCCTTTGTAAATACCCCTTTCTCCAGGACGAAGGCTTGATTTATCGTGTCAATGTGAAAAAGGAAATTTCGATAATAAACAAAACTGTAGATCAGGACCAAAATAGACAAAATCACAAGCCCCGATAGTATATAAATCAGTGTTGTAGAACTGTATTCTGTAAATAAAAAATACACAATTAGCGCCCAAAATCCCTTTAAGAGATTGAATATCTTGGCAACAAAAATCAGAATTACTCCAACTTCCGATTGTCTTTGCGGTTTTTCAAATAACCTAGACTCCATTTTCCGTGAGCTTTGCGGCCAAAGCCTCTTTCAACTGTAGGGCTAGGGCGGGTGCTAAACCGGGAATTACAATATCGCTCCCACTACCGTCTGCGGTAAATATCTTTAGTGTTGCGATTTTTAGATATTTATCTAACACATCTCTAGAAATGGAAGCATGCTGAATTCTGTTAAAAGGAACAACGGTGGTTTTGTTCACTAAATATCCTCTCCGGAAAAGTATGTCTTTTTCTCTAAGCGCAAAGCCGTAATTTTTTTGCAACATTAGAGTATTCCAAAATTTGAAACTGAAATACAAACCTAAAATAATCAAAACTGCGAGCGTTAAATTGTGGCTGACGTCAAAATAATATAAAGCAGTCAGACCAATTGCCGCCACCATCAATAGTAACAAGTCTTGTAAAAGGGATTTTAAGAGATAACTTTTTGAAATTGGATGAAACTCTACATCTTCAAATTGAGGTAAAGAAGATAAATCAATTTCAGAGTTGGTGAAATTTTCCATTACGGCAACCATTTTTTCAAATTTAGTTTTTCTTTTTCTACTTACGCGCAACACCTTCTGCCAAAGATGAAAACTATTGGATTTGTCTGTAGATAAAATTAAAGGAATTAGATTAGGAATTAGGCAACTTTCAGATAATGCAAAATCAAAAATGCAACAATATTTGATTACAGTTGGAACGAGTGTTTAAGTTCCTGAAATCGCATGATAATAGCATAAAATAATATTTCTTAGGTTTTTGTTACAGTCATGTAACATCGGTTACCGAAAATTAGATTTGACCTCGTTACCTTTGGCCCATAAATAATTAACTAGATGGAAGTAATTGAAATTTTAGGATATATAGGCGCATTGTTGATTGGGCTGGTATTGGGATTAATAGGAGGGGGTGGTTCAATTCTTACAGTCCCTATATTGGTATATGCCCTTACTCTCAATCCAGTAATTGCAACGGCCTATTCGCTTTTTGTGGTTGGTACTACTTCATTGGTGGGCGCTGTGAAAAATATGATGAAAGGTATGGTTGATTATAGAACCGCTATCATTTTTGCAATTCCCGCGTTTATTGCTGTATATCTCACAAGGGCATTCTTAATTCCAGCCATTCCCGATGAGCTCTTTCAAATGGGCGATTTTATGGTTACAAAGAATCTTGCCATAATGCTATTTTTTGCCATCATAATGCTACTTGCTTCCATATCAATGATTCGCAACAAACGTGAAGAAGTGGATGTAGAAGTTAAAATCACTTACAATTATCCTCTCATAATCCTTGAAGGTTTTGTGGTTGGTGCAATTACGGGGCTTGTTGGTGCAGGTGGCGGATTTCTAATAATTCCGGCCTTAGTTTTATTGGCGAAACTCCCTATGAAAAAAGCCGTGGCAACCTCATTGTTCATTATAGCGATTAAATCGTTAATAGGGTTTTTGGGAGATGTTCAGAATTTGGAAATAGATTGGATCTTCTTGCTGTCCTTTACGGCCCTCTCTGTAATAGGAATATTTATAGGAATTTGGCTCAATAAATTTATTGACGGTAAGAAGTTGAAAAAAGCATTTGGATGGTTCGTATTGGCAATGGGTATTTATATTATTTATAAGGAACTTTCCATGTAACCTTTTAATGTAAGAAATGTAGTTTTCAGTGTTTCCTAAATACCAACGTCGTCATTGCACGTACATCTTGAACATTGGTTGTTTTAACGGGCTCGATTAATTCCAAAGGATAGATTTCCAAAATTTCCAAAATTAGATTTCGAGTAAGATAAAAACCTCCTATTTCCTTGCTTTTGCCATCTTGAACAAAGGGTTTTCTTCCTTCCAATCCAATATCTGAAGCAGCTCGTATCAATAACGTTCCTCTCTTCTTCAGCACCCGAACGGTTTCCGCAAACATTTTGCTGAAATGTATACTATCTTTGGCAAAATGAAGAACCGCACAACACAATATATGGTCAAAAACTTCATCTTCATAAGGCAGATGTTCTAGATTTCCGATTGTGAAATTCGTTGAAGCTTGGGGATAATTTTGTTGGGCTTGGGCTATTCTGTCGGCATCCGCATCAATTCCTGAAATATAAAATTCATTTTGATAAAACCATTTCAAATTGCGCCCATTCCCACATCCCGCATCCAGAATAGATTGCCCCGACTTATAACGTCCTTTTAAAATTTGATCGATAACGTATATGTCAACATTTCCCAATAAGTCAAATGTTCGAGAAAATTCCATTTATAATTTTTAAATTGAAACAATATAAGACATATTAAACCCCTCAGGACGATTTTTAGTAACTTGCTGAAATTTTCACGTATGTATCAAAGGTTACAGTCCCACATTTTAATCTTTTATATTTTTATAAAAATTTAAACGCTATGAATATAAAACAATTTGAATACAAACCGCTTGCCCATTATTCTTATACCATAGTTAGTGAAGGAAAAATGGCAGTTATAGATCCAGAAAGAAACCCTCAGCAATATTATGATCTGGCAAAGAGTGAAAAGGCTGAAATCGTTGCGATCATTGAAACTCATCCTCATGCAGATTTTGTGAGTTCACATCTTGAAATGCATAAAAAAACAGGGGCTACTATTTATAATAGTGAGAAATTGGGAGCAGATTATCCTCACGAGTCTTTTGATGAAGGCGATAGTATTAAGTTGGGTAATATCACTTTAAAATCCATTAATACCCCGGGCCATTCGCCAGACAGTATTACTATCGTGGCAACTGAAGGTAATGAAACGGCTCTTTTTACTGGAGACACCCTGTTTATTGGAGATGTGGGTCGTCCAGATCTAAGAGAAAAAGCAGGTAACATGAAAGCCAAGCGCGAAGAATTGGCCGAAATGATGTATGAAACCATAACGACCAAATTCAATGATCTTCCAGATAATGCCGTTATTTTCCCCGCTCACGGTGCCGGTTCACTTTGTGGAAAGAACTTGAGTGACGCCAACAGCAGTACCTTGGGCAACGAGCGTATGGGCAACTGGGCATTTAAAAAACAGTCCAAAGAAGAATTTATGAACACCTTGCTTGAAGGACAGCCATTTATTCCTCACTATTTTGGGTTTGATGTAGATACCAATAAGACGGGCGCAGATGATCTGAAGCCATCTATTGAAAAAATCCCATTTACAGAAAACTCCACCGCCGACGGTTTAATAGTCGATATGCGTGATGAAGCAAGTTTCAAAAAAGGACATTTAAAAGAAAGCATTAATATCCAAGCGGTTTCAGAAACGGCGAAATTCGAAACTTGGTTAGGGTCTATCATTAAACCTGAGGAAACTTTTACCTTGGTTATAGATAGTAAAGAAAATAAGGACGCTCTCTTGCATAGAATTGCAAAAATAGGATATGAAAAATTGCTAAAACAGGTAATTACACTTTCCGAAGAAAATCTGGAAACTTCAGACAAATTGGATCTGGAAGATTTTACAAAGAATCCCGATAATTATACCATTGTCGATATCCGGAACCAAAGTGAAATTGAAAGCGGCAAATTCTTTGAAAATGCCCTGGAGCGCCCACTCAACGAACTGCGGGATACCTTAAAAAATATTCCGACCAATAAGCCAATCGTTGTTCATTGCGCGGGTGGATATCGTAGTGCAGCAGGAAGTAGTATTCTTGAAAACCATTTAAAAGACGTTAAGATTTACGACTTAAGTGATGATATAGAGAAATTTAAAGGATAGTTTTAAACGTTTTTAGAATTTACAGAACCACCTCAATACTTCAGTGTTGGGGTGGTTTTGATTTAAAGTAGGGTTCAATCCTTTACTGCCATTTACCTATTTATTCTATCTAGGGACATAACATTTTCCCCTAATAATTACTTCACATCTTATTTGAGAACCTGAAAAGCCCAAACAATCAGGAGAAATCCTATTCCAGTTAGGGCGGGCGCGGGGATTCCCATGGCCACTCCCAAAACGATCATTACAATTGCGATAAGGGATAGTAAAATTGAAATTATGTTTATTTTTTTACTGCGGGTCATATAGCTAGTTTTTCTATAAATATAAAGAAATAAATACCGGGAGTACTGTAACCTATGTTACCGATCCGTTTCCAGAAAATTGCCATCTTTGCACCCAAATAAATTTACTATGAATCTGATTTTTGAACCGTGGCCCTGGTATGTAGCCGGACCATTAATAGCCCTTGTAATGTTTGTGCTTTTGTTTTTGGGGAAGCAATTTGGTATGTCATCCAACCTTAGAACAGCTTGTTCCGTGATGGGAGCTGGAAAGGTCTCAGACTTTTTCAAATTCGACTGGAAGGCACAACGTTGGAATTTGATGATCGTCTTGGGGGCCATTATTGGAGGATATATAGCTTCCAATTTTATGAGTGATAACATAGTTTTAATCAATCCAGATGTGGCGCAACAATTGGCTACTGATTATAATATCAATTCTGCCAATCAAGCTTATCTGCCAACAGAAATTTTTGGTCTCGAAAATTTTGCGGAACCAAAAAATATCTTGATTCTTCTTATTGGTGGGTTGCTAGTTGGTTTTGGAGCAAGATATGCGGGAGGATGCACCTCTGGGCATGCTATTTCTGGCTTGAGCAATTTGCAAGTTCCGTCACTGATAGCTGTGGTCGGCTTTTTTATTGGTGGATTGATTATGATTCACCTTATCTACCCTTTAATTTTTTAAATCATGAAATACATAACATATTTAGTAGTAGGGATTTTCTTCGGAATTATAATGTTTAAATCTGAAGCAGCTTCGTGGTTTCGTATTTATGAAATGTTCCAATTCGGAAGTTTCCACATGTACGGGATTATGGGATCAGCACTTGCGCTTGGAGTAATCGGAGTTCAGATAATCAAAAGAAAAAACATAAAACCCATTAATGGCGATGAAATGAGCTTAAAGCCTAAAGAGAAAGGTGTTTCCCGTTATTTGATTGGAGGAATTATCTTCGGATTGGGTTGGGCATTATCCGGAGCTTGTCCTGGCCCCATGTATGTGCTTGCCGGCGCAGGTTATGTTTCTATTTTGATCGTGATTGTTGGCGCGCTCCTCGGAACGTTTTTATATGGTGTGATAAAAGATAAATTACCACATTAAACATAGAGGAAGGATTTAATTACCATTGTTTTTTCCTTCCTCAATTATTTCTTCAATTTCTTCCTTGTCTTCCCCATTCAGCTTCGGATTCGTAGGCGTAGAAACCCTCTTTTTATGGTGAATTTCATAATACATCGCAAAATGATCGCTTCCGAAATGATTGGACCGCTCCATTCGTCCCACAAATAAATCACGGGTATGAAATAGATGGTCTAGCGGAAATCTGAGAAAAAAGTAATTTGCATTGTAAGTGGAAAAGAAACCTCTTCCCACTCGCGGATCTATCATTCCCGTCATTTTCTTAAATAATCTGGTAGTTCTGCTCCAAACAACATCATTCATATCTCCACAAACCACAGTTGGTTTATCTGCTTTGCGAATTTTTTTTCCTGTCAACAACAATTCGGCATCTCGTTCTTTTGAGGTCTCATTTTCTGTTGGACTGGGTGGAGCAGGATGAAGGCAGCAAAAGAAGATTGGCAAATGGTCTTTCATGGGAAAATCAAAAAAGATGGAAGGTTTGTCATCCTCAATTTGATATTTTACTTCCACGTTTTCCAATGCTATTTTAGAGTAGGCATGCATTCCGTAAAAATTCTCCAAAGGAACCTTAACGGAATAGGGATATTGCTGTTCAATCTCTGAAAGGGAATTTTCCCATTCCTGATTGGTCTCCATAGCAAGAACAATATCTGGATCAAAACGTTTTATTTCATCTATAAACTTAGAATGTTGGGTATTGGTTTGTAATACATTTCCGGCAAAAACTGAAACACACCCCTCATGGGCTGCTTCCGATTTCTTCTGTGGAAATATAGAACTATAAGGCACCACTTTAAAAAGCTGGTATATCATTGACGCTACTAGCAACGTAAGAAGTATCCAAGTGAAGGTTGTAAAATTTTCCTCTAAAAAAACCAAAAGAAGTAAAAGCACAAGTTGGACAAAGAGAGATTGCAGTCTAACAAAATCCGCGGTTCTAAAAAACCAATGCGGATTGCCAGTGGCAGGAAAATGAGGGCTTACGATAAAAAATACTACTAAAATGTATAACACCATCCTTCAAATTTAAACTTTTTAGAAATGCAAAAGAATTGAAATACCTTTTTTGCACACCGCACTATGATTATTTTTACGGCTAAACATAAAATAACGTCAAAATGAAGAAAATTACATTAAGTATTTTACTTGCACTATTTGTAATCATAAGTTCAAATGGACAGGATTATACAACTCCAAACACCGGTGTTGCTTGGACTTTAGATGACATTGCAGCGGCAAGCCCTACTACGGTAACCGCTTCGGGAACTGATTACTCCTTATGGGGAAATCTTACCGTGGCAGAAAATGACACGCTCTTAGTAAACTCAGATCTTATTCTTTCCATTGATGCTGGCCTCCGAATTACAATTTTTGGAACCTTTACAGTTAGTGCAGATGCATCCACTTTTACGGCTATGGATGAAACAGCTCCATTTGAAGGTTTTCGTTTTGAGGAAAACTCAGTTGTAAATATCCAGAACGCAACTATCACTTACGGCGGGGGACTAAGAGTTTTGAACGAGGATTTTACCTTGAACAATTGTACACTTTCCTACAACGTTTCTGGAATTGCCTCTGGTGGTGTAGTATCTCTCTCACGTGGCACGCCACAGATCACCAACAACACCTTCACTTTTAACGAAACTCCTGCCGTAAACAGCGCCGCAAACAGACAGGTCTCGGCCTATATTTTCAATAATTATATGGAAGGGAACAACACGGCCAATAGCAATCGTCCGCAGATCAATATGGGCACCACTATGGCAACGGACACTCTAAAGATCATCCAAAACACCATTATTGGTCATCCAGATAACCCTAGAGCAGGTGCGATTGCTGTATCAAATTTCACGGGAGGTCAAGTGTTGGCAATAATAGATGACAACATCATCCAGGGAAATCGTTACGGAATTACTATTGCGGGTGCAAATGCTTTCGCATACTTGCGGAATAATATTATTGAAGACAACAATATCGAGGGGAACCCGAACCTGGGAGGAAGTGGAATCTCAATAAACACCAACTTAGGTCCGCATTTGGTGGTCGCTTCGGGAAATGAAATAAGAAGAAACCTGTGGGGGATTACAGTTATTGGTGAAGCTACCATCAATTTGGGAGATGATGAAGACAATCCAGGCAGAAATATTTTTTCTGAAAACGAAAATGCCCAAGGAATCTTCGCGTTGTATAACAATACCCCTCATGAAATTCTGGCAAAACATAACTGCTGGATAGAAGTTGAGGATAATAATTTGGGAGACGTGGAGGATGTTATTTTTCACCAAGTGGATGACGCTACTTTGGGCGAAGTAATTTTTGATCCTGTTTATTGCGAACCTGTTGTTGGAGTTGAAGGTAATACCATTGCCAACTTTGGTTTCTATCCCAATCCCGTTGGAAATGAAATCCATTTCAACAATATCCATTCTTTCGAAAAAGTAGAGATTTTTGGTGTTCAAGGGAATTTGATTTCTTCTGAAGAAATTTTGGAAGGATTACAAAGCCTTGATATTAATCTTCCAACAGGATTATATTTTGTGAATTTCTACAACCATAGCGGAAGTATTACAAAGAAGATGATTGTGAAATAAACACTAGTCGGTTCGAGCGCAGTCGAGAACTCTCATTACTTATATAATTTTTCCAAACCTGGCAGTACTTCCAAACCTGTCAGGTTTTTTTATTGACAATCCTTGTTACTACCACTTATTTATTGCCGATTTGCATCGCGTTTTTTTAAAGATAGAAATCTCGCATTTCCCTTTCTAAAACTGTATTTTTGCACTTTTAAAAAATAAGCATGAAAGACGTGAAAATTCAGAATAAAGCTACGCTGGAATTGAGCCAGGAAGAGATGAAAAGCTACGGCTATGAGGTTGTGGACGCAATTGTTGAACATTTTGTAACCCAAAATGATAAGTTACCAGTAGTTTCTGGATCGCGTTCCGAAATGGAAAAACTTTTTTTGGAAGAAGCTCCCGAAAGTCCATCAGATGCCAAAGAGGTTCTGAATTTTGTTCTGGAAAAGGTAATGACCAAAAGCAATATCGTCTCCCATCCAAAATCGTATTCCTTTGTTCCTGGGCCCAGCAACTATATTAGTGCCATGGCCGATAGTCTAACTGCTGGTTTCAATATCTTCTCTGGGGGATGGCAAGCATCTCCTGCCGCCGCCGAAATGGAAATCGTAACCATGAATTGGCTTTTAAAAATGTTCAGTTTTCCTCAGAAAAAAGGAGGCGGAATTTTCACAAGTGGAGGGTCCATGGCAAATTTAACCGCCTTGGTAACCGCTCGAACAGTAAAATGTGGTGATGACTTCAGCAAGGCGATCATCTATCTTTCAGACCAAGCGCATTCTTCCAATATTAAGGCAATTCGAATTCTTGGGTTCAAAAAAGAGCAGATCCGCATCATTCCCACCGATAATGAATTCAAGTTTTCACTCAATAAATTAAAGAATGCAATCGCAAAGGATAGACTGGAAGGTCTCCAACCATTCTGTTTGATCGCAACCGCTGGAACAACAAATACGGGCACAGTTGATCCACTTTCCGATATCGCTAAAATCTGTAAGAAAGAAGACATTTGGTTCCATATTGACGGCGCATATGGCGGTTTTGCAATTCTTTCCGAAGATGGGAAACCACTTTTAAAAGGAATTGAAAAAGCAGATTCGCTCACCATAGATCCGCATAAATGGTTTTACCAACCTTATGAAATTGGATGCTTACTCGTAAAAAGACATAAGTGGCTTAAAGGAACGTTTACCGAAAGACCCGAATATTTGAGAGACATAGAAGGAAACACTTCCGAAATAAATTTCTATGACCACGGCATCGAGCTCACCCGACGTTTCCGTGCGCTTAAATTTTATATGTCCATAAAAACGTTCGGCCTCGACGAATTCAGAAAAGCCATTTCCTATAATATCAAGCTTGCTGAAAACGTAGAGGATTTCCTAAGGGAAAGCCCGAACTGGGAAGTTATTTCACCAGCAACCTTGGCGGTTATAAACTTTCGGTATAACCCAATTGGCAACAGGCTTTCCGAAAAGAAACTTGATAACCTTAATCAATATATTTCACAGCAGGTTGTAGAGTCTAAAGAAGCACTTTTGGTAACTACGGTGCTCAATAATCAAATTGTGCTTAGAATGTGCTTGATCAATCCACGCACCACCATGGACGATATTATGCATACCATGAATCTGTGTGAGAAGTTCGCGAGTCAAAAACTCCCATTGTGATAAATGCTGATGTAATCATTATTGGCGGCGGCGCTGCAGGGTTTTTTGCTGCTATAAATGCAGCAGAAGCTAATCCTGAGCTAAAAATAGTAATACTCGAACGTGGAAAGGATGTCCTTACTAAGGTAAAAATCTCGGGTGGAGGAAGGTGCAATGTTACACATGCTGAATTTCTCCCCAAAGAATTAACGCAAAACTATCCTAGAGGCGAGAAGGAATTGTTGGGGCCTTTCCATACCTTCATGACTGGCGATACTATTGATTGGTTCGAAAAACGTGGCGTTGAATTAAAGATCGAAGAGGACGGGAGAATGTTTCCGGTGTCCAATTCTTCCCAAACCATTATCGATTGTTTTCTATTTGAAACCAAAAAGTTAGGCGTTGAGGTTTTGCTGAATCAATCTGTAAAACACATTCAAAAGGAGGATTCACATTACCTCATATCCACAGGATCAGATACATTTTCTGCTAACAAAATAGTTATTGCTACTGGCAGCAATCCCAAAATCTGGAAATTGCTCGAAGGACTAGGACATACTATAATCCCCGCAGTTCCTTCTCTTTTCACCTTTAACATTAAGGATTCTCGCATTGCTGATTTGCCAGGTCTTAGCACGAATGCTTCCGTAAAAGTTTTGGATGGCAGAAGGAAAACTTTATTGGAAAGCAGCGGTCCCTTATTGATAACCCATTGGGGAATGAGCGGTCCCGCTATTTTAAAACTTTCTGCTTGGGGCGCAAGAGTATTGGAACCTCTGAAATATCGATTTAAGATTGAAGTAAATTGGCTTGACACCTATTCTGAAGAAGAAATTCTCGAAGCCTTGAAGTCGCTTAAATTGAATTACGGAAAGCAGACTCTATTAAAATATGCTCAATTTGATCTGCCAAAACGATTGTGGCAAAGTTTATTAAAGGCAGCTGGAATTAGTGAATCTCTCACTTGGGCAGAGGCCACTCGCGAAAATCTTCAAAATATCGCAAATCAATTGACCGCCAGTGTTTTTGAGGTGAACGGGAAAAGCACTTTTAAGGAAGAATTTGTTACCGCGGGAGGTGTAGACTTAACAGAAGTTAATTTTAAAACCTTTGAAAGTCGAATCTGTAAAAATCTATTTTTCGCCGGAGAAGTGCTTAATATCGATGCAATTACGGGAGGATTTAATTTTCAGAATGCGTGGACGAGTGGGTATATTGTTGCGCGAAATTTATAATTATTTGGTTGTGTTCATTTAGCGTATTGTATATATTTGATATATAAAATCTATATATAATGGGTAAAACGAAAAAATTAATTGAACTGGATAATAAAGCAATTAAGGTTCTTGAAAAGCAGGCGAAACTTCAGAAAAGATCCTTAAAAAACTATATTGAATTTCTGATTGAAGATACTGCTCTTAATTTCAGTGAACCTTCAGATGAATATAAGGCAATGATGGATGATATGATAGAACGCGATAAAGATGGAACCTTAATTACCCATTCGTTAAAGGATATTATGAAGCAATATGGGCGATGAGATTAGGGCCACAGACGAGGCGAAAATTGAACTTCACAAAGCCAAATGTTTTTTTGAATTTATTAACAAAGAAGATGAGTTCTGGGAGGACTTCAATCGACAAATAGACTTCCTCTTACGAATGCCAGAAACTTTTCAAGTGCGCTACAGAAATGTCAGAATAGTTGCTTTAGAACGGTTTGATTATTCAATTCATTATGTGGTGAAACCTTACGGGATATTAATTTATAGATTTCTAAACCATCGCCAAAATTATTAGAAAAAGATACTTAGATTCTTCAAGCGCATATTTTTTAACATAGAAATACACAATGGGTAAGACAAAGAAAATTATAGAAATTGATAATAAGACCATTGAAATTCTCGAAAAAAAGCGCAACTCCAAAAACGTTCCCTTAAAGACTATCTGGATTGCTTGATTCATAATACTGCTTTGACTTTAAGTCAACCTTCTGATGAATACAAAGCTATGATGGAAGATATGCTTGAAAAGCACAAGGACGAAAAAATAAAATGGACGCCATCACAAGAAGTTAGAGCTCGCTATGGTCGTTAAGATCTAGTGCAGCTGAGCTGGACAAGAATATTAAGTTGAACTTATCCCTTCCTTCTAAAAACATAATTCTTATAATATCCCTTTCCATCTGAAAAGGAAGTCACTATTTCCAAACCAGCTTGCTCCGCCAACCATTCCACTATTTTATCATCGTACTTTTGCGAAATCTCAGTATGTATGGTTTCCCATTGATCCAAATTAATAGTCAAATCTAACTTGTCAACCTTAACCTCCATAGCTTCCATGGCAACTAGATAACTCTTGGCCGTGCCTGTTTCTGGATTATAGGTTTCCCAATGTTTAAAATTTTGAACATCAAAATTTCCGCCCAATTCCCTATTGATTCGGGTAAGTATATTTTTATTAAATGCCTCTGTGATTCCGGTCGCGTCGTTATAGGCGTCAAGGATGGTTTGTGGATCTTTTTTTTGATCGAAACCCATAAACAACAGATCCTGTTTTAGCATACTATCCTTAAGCTTCGATAGAAATTCAATTGCAATGGGATGTAGCAGGTTTCCAATATTACTCCCCAATACGATAATTACTTTTTTCCGCTTATTGAATCCTTTCAGTCTTTCCAATACTTCAAAATACTCTCCCACTTCCGCATCTATATTCAGGTTGGGCATTTCGGTGGCAAGCGCCTTTGAAAGTAATTCCAATGCGTTTTCGCTAATGTCTATGGGTTTATAAATGAAATTGAACGAGTTTTTGGTCATATAGTCTAGAAGCACTTTTGTCTTCTTTCCATCTCCAGCGCCAAGTTCAATAAGATCTAGCCCATTTTCTCGATCGCGAAACAACTCTCCTATCGTTTGTGTGTGGGTAGAGATTATTTCCATTTCACACCCGGTAAGATAATATTCAGGCATTGCCATTATATCCTGGAAAAGACGATCTCCTTTTTTATCGTAAAAATATTTTGATGAAAGATGTTTTGGGAAATCTGTTAGTCCCGTTAAAACTTCATTTCTAAAGGTAACGTCACGATGAGTTAGAGGCTTTGTAGTCATACGTATATTTCAAAAAGTTTATTTGGCAAGGCGCAAACCATTAAACTGCCACCTTAAATTGGTTTGGAAAAAATTTCGATACGTGGGGCGCGTATGTTTATTTGGAGTTGCCACAGAACCACCTCTCAAAACTTTCTGGTTGACCATAAATTTTCCATTGTATTCGCCAATAGCGCCTTCAGGTTTGGCATATCCAGGATAGGGGAGATAGGCACTTTCTGTCCATTCCCATCGACTGCCCCATTCAAAATTCTCGTTGGCCGCTTCCCATTCAAATTCTGTAGGTAATCTACACCCTTTCCATTGGGCGTAAGCAAAAGCTTCATAGTAAGAAATATGGCTCAAGGGCGCATCAAGTTCTAATTTCTGCAGTCCGTTTAGTATGTATTGATGCCATTCTCCATCAATAAGGTGCCAATACATAGGTTGGAAGATTTTGTTTTGATTGATCCAATCCCATGCTTCGGCATGCCATAAATTAAAATCCTTATAACCTCCATCATCCATAAATTCCAAATACTCTCTATTGGTTACCAACTTATTCGAAATGCTATAAGGATTCAGATACACCTTATGGCGCTTCAATTCATTGTCATAACAAAACTCAGAATTTTCGTGCCCTATTAAATAGGTTCCTTCCGTAATGTCAATCCACGCCTGTGCGAACTTTTGAATTGGATTCTCATTAAAGGAATCATTGTATTTGGGAAATAAAGGATTGTGCCCCAAAATATATTTGATATCTGTAAGAAGTAGTTCTTGATGTTGCTTTTCGTGATGGATTCCGATCAAAAGAATCTCTTCAATTTCTTCACTGATATCTTGTGATAGAAATTCGGACATTTCATTGGTTATGTATTTTCTGTAATCGTATATCTGAGATACGCTGGGGCGTGAAAGATTTCCCCGATCGGTTCTAAGTACCCTTTTTCCCACATTTTCATAATAACTATTGAAGACAAAGGCAAAATCTTCATCGAAAATACGATATCCAGGCTTAAATGTTTTTAATATGAATTCCTCAAAAAACCAAGAAGTGTGTCCCAAATGCCATTTGGGTGGAGAAACATCCACGATGGGCTGCACAACATAATCCTCAATCTCTAAGGGCTTACAGATTGTTTCTGTGTGTTTTCTAGTTTCAGTAAAAAACGAAAGTAAAATAGATGTAGAAGTTAGAGTTTTCATAAAGAACGTCGATTTTTGGCGACCCTCTAAATATAAGGATTCTAGATTTTAATAGTTTTTAAATCCTTGTTAAAGAAGTTGAAGAGAAAAATAGAGACAAAAAATACAATTCTACTTTTTTGATATCTTAGAACGTTGCGATAAGTAGATTACGGCCAAAATAATTGCCATAAGCAGCAAAATATATTCCTCTTTGTTTTCTTCGTAACTGAAGTCCTGAAAATTAAAACCTGCTATCCCCAAAATTATTGCGATAAAAATAAAGAGGAGAAGGTAGTTTGATCCTTGCATAGAAGATTGAATTCCATAACAATATACTTTATTTTTTGGAAACAGGGCAAACGTTTGCGAAATCAAAATTGACAGAAATAAAAAAGTCTCACTTCTAAATTTAGACATGAGACTTTCCAAAAATATAAATTCAATGGGATCTTCCTTTCATCACTCTGAAAGCATAAAGATTATTTACCGGTTTTAAATGTAAAGGGAACTGTATATTTAATTGCCTTCGGTTTTCCGCCCAACATTCCTGGTTTCACCATTTTCGGAATGGAAAGGATATTCCGCTTGGCCTCATTTTGGAGAGATATTGATCCACCCGATGTTTTGGTGACTTCAATAATACCTTTTTCATTGACTATAAAATCAACCAAAACTCTGCCCTGTTCGTTCTTCTTATAGGCATCTGCAGGGTATTTAAAGTTTTTGGAAATATGTGCAGCCAACTTCTTATTGAAACAATCATCGCGTTCTGCTACACTTCCAGATTCACACCCGGGCCATATAGGTGCAATTTCCTTCATGGTTACCTCATTTTTATTGACGCTACCCCATTCTTGAGAAAATACGGTTGTAGTGGAAAATAGTATTAGGGAGAAAATAAATAGTTTTTTCATAATAGATAGGTTATTATAATTTATTTGACAGGAAAATATTCTGTAATTCGTCTAAAAGTACACAAAACTTTGAATAGATAGTTATAAAATGAATTCCTTCTCCATTAACCTACTCATATTGCAACTGCGCCCTTAATATGTGGATATGGATCATAATCCTTTAAAGTAAAGTCTTCAAAAGTAAATCCAAATATATCCTTTACCTCTGGGTTGATAATCATTTCTGGTAAGGCTCGAGGCGTTCTGGACAGTTGGAGCGCCACTTGTTCATAATGATTGCTGTAAATGTGGGCATCGCCAAAGGTGTGGATAAAATCTCCTGCCTCATAGCCACAAACTTGAGCCATCATCATGGTAAAAAGGGCGTAGGAAGAAATATTAAAAGGCACACCAAGGAAAATATCCGCACTTCTCTGGTATAACTGGCAAGATAGTTTCCCATTGGCTACATAAAATTGAAAAAACGCATGGCATGGAGGAAGCGCTGCTTTCCCATTGGCCACATTTTCTGAAAACGGCTTTGAAGTATCGGGCATTACGCTAGGATTCCAGGCGCTTACCAACATTCTTCGGCTATTGGGGTTGGTTTTCAGAGTTTGGATAATTTCCGAAATTTGATCTATTTCTTCCCCATTCCAATTTCTCCATTGATGGCCATAAACGGGACCAAGATCACCATTTTCATCTGCCCATTCATTCCAAATGCGCACTCCATTTTCTTGAAGATATTTGATATTTGTATCACCATTTAGAAACCACAACAGTTCGTAGATAATAGATTTTAAATGAAGCTTTTTTGTGGTAATCATTGGGAACCCCTCGCTGAGGTCAAAACGCATTTGATATCCAAATACACTTTTGGTACCTGTACCAGTTCGGTCTTGTTTTTCTGTTCCGTTTTCTAGAACGTGCTTTAATAGGTCGTGGTATTGTTTCATAATATTACCCGCGAAGGCGAGTATCCTTTTTTAGCACCTGCAAACAGATGGCTATATATTTATAAAAACGAAATTAAAAAAAATAGTCAGAGTCTTCATCTAAAAGAGTGCGTTTAACAGTTTGCAGATCTGTTAGTAGCAGTATTTTAATCTTTTATTTTTTGGACTGACTTTTTAATTTTTCCGTTGGTATTTTGGGTCAAAGTGAAGATAATGCTGTTTCTTTCTCTCTATCTCTTTCTTTCTCTCTATCTCTTTCTTTCTCTCTTTTTCTTTCTCTTTCTTTCTCGTGGGATTCCCGCATGCGCGGGAATTTTACCCAATGATCATTCCAGCAATCGTTGCTGAAATCAAAGAGGCAATAGTTCCGCCAATTAAGGCTTTCATACCAAATTTGGAAAGCGTCTTGCGCTGTCCTGGAGCCAAAGATCCAATTCCTCCAATCTGAATTCCAATAGATGCGAAATTGGCAAATCCACAAAGCATATATGTCGCCATAATAATGCTCTTTTCATAATTTAAATGGAGTTCGTTGGATACGTTCTTTAAATCTGCTAATTGTATATATCCAACAAATTCACTGGCAACCAATTTAATTCCCAAGAGCTGTCCCATCATCATCATATCCTCCTTTGCAACTCCTATAAGCCACATTAACGGTGCGAAAATGGTTCCCAAAATGGCTTCCAAAGAAAGAGAGCTATATGCCGAGTTTGCCGCTACCCAGGAGTTGATGGATGTAAATCCTCCAAGCCAGCCAAGAATACCGTTTATCATGGCGATAAAAGCTACAAAAACAAGAAGCATTGCTCCCACGTTCACCGCAAGTTTCAATCCTTCAGTTGTTCCATTTGCGATAGCATCCAGAAAATTGGATCCTATTTTATCCTGAGATACTTTAATCTCTTTATCTACGGCTTCGGTCTGAGGATATAAAATCTTTGAGATTACAATTGCACCTGGTGCTGCCATCACAGAAGCTGCCAAAAGATGTTTTGCAAACGTAAGTCTCAATACAGGATCATCTCCTCCCAAAAAGCCAATATAGGCTGCAAGTACTGCTCCAGCTACGGTAGCCATTCCGCCGATCATGACCAGGAGGATTTCAGATTTGTTCATCTTTTCCAAATAAGCTTTAATCAAAAGGGGTGCTTCAGTTTGGCCTAAAAATATATTTCCGGCAACGCTCAAGCTTTCAGCTCCAGAAATATTAAGAACTTTTGAAAGTAACCACCCCATCCCTTTTACGACCACCTGAATAATTCCGAAGTAAAAAAGTACAGAGGTCAAGGCAGAGAAAAAGATAATTGTTGGAAGCACTTGAAGTGCGAAAATAAATCCGAAAGAATTCACGTCCAGCATGCCTCCAAATAGAAATTCACTTCCTGCTTTGGTGTATTCCAAAACGTTTACAAATAGTTGTCCCACGGCTTCGAATCCATCTTTTATGAATTCTACTCTTAACACGCCGATGGCAATGACTAATTGGAAAATCAATCCTATTCCTACTGTCTTCCAATGAATTCCTTTCCGGTTGGAGCTGAATAGAAAAGCAATAATGATCAAGACTACCATTCCTAGAATACCACGCCAAAGACTTTGAAAAGAAAATCCCTGACTCGGGATTATTTCGGAGGAATTTGTTACTGTAATAGGAGCAACGGCCGAGGTGGCGGAAGGAACTTTTAAAAGATAATTGAGTTTGTTTGCCGAAAGCGCCAATGTGCTGTCCGTTAATTTCGAAACTCGGAAGCGCTGGATACTGTCTTGAGGATTATTGAAAAACAAAACCAAAAGGTTGTCCTGGAAGAGATAATCGCCATTATATTGTAGGCTGTCATTTGACGTTAGATGGTATTGGAAAGCCCCATCTTTAAGCTTTAGAAAATCGTTTTCAGGATTGATTTGTAGGATCGGAAGTCCAGATTCGTCCTTGACTTGTGAAAATTGCCAATTTTTTTCAATACTCTGTCCAAAAACATTTCCGAAGAAAAACAGCGCAAGGACTGCTATTATAAATTTTTGCATAAATCTCTTATAAATCCCAACGATTAAATCTCAATCCAACTTATAATCTAAATTCTAGAATCCACCTTGTTACTGCCTTCTGGAAATTTCATCGCGGATGCGGGCGGCTTTTTCATAGTTTTCACTTTTTACGGCTTCATCCAAAAGTTGGTTCAATTCCTTCATCCCCAGGCGGGTATAATCGTCTCCACTAGCTTTTGAAGACCCGCTATCATCTCCGAGCATCAGTTCGTCGATTATGGCTTCATCCTCCTTTGATATATCTTTCTTGGTCGGGGCGGTTTTAAGGTAAATCCCTGCCTTGTCCAAAATGTTTTTATAAGTGAAAATAGGAGCGTTAAACCTGAGCGCCAAGGCTATTGCATCACTGGTTCGGGCATCAATAATTTCTTCTATTTTATCTCTTTCGCAAATAATACTGGAATAGAAAACGCCATCCACCAATTTATGGATTATCACTTGTTTGATAACTATTTCAAATCTAACTGCGAAATTTTTAAAAAGATCATGTGTTAAGGGGCGAGGCGGAGTGATATCTTTTTCCAAGGCAATTGCTATGGATTGGGCCTCAAATGCACCTATTACAATAGGAAGCTTGCGCTCACCCTCTTCTTCATTCAAGATTAGTGCGTAGGCCCCGTTTTGTGTTTGGCTATAGGAAATTCCTTTTATTGTAAGCTTTACTAAACTCATTCTTCAGTCATCTGCGTTAACCTTTACCTTATATTGAAGTATGGTGGCTTCAATTTCTGTAAAGGCTTGAATTCGGTATTCAGTTAAACATTAATTTATAAAAGTAACGAATAAATACACAATAAGAAAAGCTGTTTAAATCAGGGTGTCTCCTTCTTTAAACAGCCTTTCTTTCGTGGCACAAATTAATAAAAATTTATACTTTTTTAAGGGCGATACGATTTCTTTTTTCTGAAAAATAGATCGTTCCGAACTTTAGATTTTTGGGATTAATTATTCTGTGCTTTAAACTCTTTTAATTTTTCCACAAGTTGAGGCACAATTTCAAAAGCATCTCCAACCATGCCATAATCGGCTGCTTTAAAGAATGGAGCTTCTGGATCATTGTTGATTACAACCTTCACCTTCGAAGCATTGATACCCGCCAAATGTTGGATAGCCCCCGAAATTCCGATTGCAATATAAAGGTTGGAAGCTACAGGTTTTCCTGTTTGTCCAACGTGTTCTGCATGGGGTCTCCAGCCCATATCGCTCACGGGTTTTGAACAAGCAGTAGCTGCACCCAAAGTTTTTGCTAAGTCCTCTATCATTCCCCAGTTTTCCGGACCTTTAAGGCCGCGTCCACCAGATACCACAATTTCGGCATCTGCAATACTAACTTGATCGGTAGCTTTATCAACGGAAAGGATTTCCATGTCAAAGTCGTGAGCATCTAGATTGGGTGCAAATGATTCTTTGGTTACCGAAGTTTCGTTTTCTTTTAAACCATAAGAGTTTTTCCCGATTCCTACAATTTTGATATCTGTGCTGATTTCTGTAACAGCAAATGCTTTGTTGGTAAAAACACTGTGTTTCACTTTAAAAGGAGAACTGCTTTCTGGAAGCTCAACTACGTTAGGTACATAGCCAGCATTAAGGTCAATTGCCAAAGTTGGGGCCAAGTATTTACTGTTTGCACTAGAGGTAAGTACAATTACTTTGGCACTTTCGTTTTTGGCGGCTTGGGTAATGGCATCTGCATAAGCCTCGCCGTTGAATTTTTTCAATTTATCATCGGAAATCTCAAGAACTTTTGAAGCTCCGTATTTTCCTAGTTCTGATGTATCATTTGCATTAAAGCTGATCGCTGTAACTGAAGTTCCCATCTGGTCTGCAATTCCTTTTGCGTAAGAAACGGCTTCTAGGGCAACTTTCTTGATTTTTCCTTCTTCTGATTCTGTATATACTAAAACTGACATATCTTTCTAGTTATGAGTTATAAATTGTGAATTCATAATCTTGAATTCATAATCTGAAATTTTTTAGATTAAATAACCTTTGCTTCGTTATGAAGTAAGTTAATAAGTTCGTCTACGCTATCCACTAGTTTTACGGGACCTTTAGGAGCAGGTTTTGCAAAGGAAACTGTTTTTGTTTCCGCATTGGCGTCAATAGGCTCTTTAACCGTCAAAGGTTTTGTTCGCGCTTGCATGATACCACGCATATTGGGAATTCGCAGATCACTTTCTTCTACAATTCCTTTCTGGCCTCCAACCACTAAAGGAAGTGAGGTTTTTAAAGTTTCTTTTCCCCCATCAATCTCTCGTGTGGCAGTAGCAACATCACCCTCAATCTCAAGACCGATGCAAGTATTTACAAAATTGTTTCCCGTAAGTTTGGCAATCATTCCCGGAACCATTCCGCCGTTATAGTCAATGGATTCACGTCCCGCAATTACGAGATTATAGCCTCCCTCTTTTACTATATGGGCAAGTTGTTTTGCTACCGAAAATCCGTCAGTGGCCGGTGTGTTTATACGGATCGCTTCATCGGCACCAATGGCCAAGGCTTTCCTAAGTGTAGGTTCAGTCTCCGGTCCGCCTACGTTGATAACGTGAACCGTTGCGCCTTGTTTTTCCTTAAACCACATGGCGCGGGTTAGTCCAAACTCATCATTTGGGTTTATAACAAACTGAACTCCATTGGTCTCAAACTTCGTGTCACCTTCGGTAAAATTGATTTTTGAAGTCGTGTCCGGTACGTGACTAATACAGACTAATATTTTCATTTTAAATATATTTTTGGTTTGAAAATTTCGATAGCCCTTAGAATGTATATACATAAGGGATGCTTGCGGGCGAAGTTAAGCATATTTTAAATTTTATTTGCTATGCGCGCATAATAAATTGATAAGGGAAGAAGAGATTTAGTCCAAATTTAACTTCCCGAAAAGGGAGGATGTATTTAATTAAACTGTCGGGTCAAAATCTATTTTAAGATGGGTTCGTTTCAATCTTCACAGCTGGAGATTCAATATGCACCAAAATATTTTGGAAGGGGAGTTTAAAATTAATCTGATTTATATATTCAACATGAGTTTAAAAACGGAGGTAAACAATGACGGTAACAAAAAAAACTCTCCATAAAGGAAAGTTTTTAAATCATTAATAGATGTTGTCCGTATAACGAATTATGACAATTATCTACTCATTGTAATGGTCACCATAAATTGCCCGTCGGCCGGGAAATCCGCTCCCATATTGATATTGCTCTGGTCTGCAGTCAATTTCAAGGTGGAACTATTTAGCGTCAAAATTTTGTATTGCACCTCATCATTGGACCCCGTTTCTTTAAGGTATAAAAAGTTGCCGTCCTCTCTCCACGTTCCGCTAGTGGTAAGCACACTGCTCACTTGTTGCGTCATGTTAAAGGTTTGTCCTTCAATCACATAAGTAAGATCCATATTGAATGGGGCACTGTTGGAAGTGGAGGTGTTATCTGCATTAAACGTTATATCATTCCCAGGTAAACTATTGGCAACCCCATTAAAGCTAACAGTTGCGCCCTCTTCAGTAAAGGTTCCTTCCATAATCATCTGGGTAATGTCCCACTTGCCCAAAATAGATGCTTCAACAGGCCCGTTGTCATCATCACTTGAACATGATGCAGTCATTAAAATAAAAAGACCAAGAATTAAATAGGATAATTTTTTCATAAATTGAATTTTAAATTAGTTATGTGGAAAATATAGTGGATTATTCGTAAAAATAAAAGTGTTTTCACCTATTAATTTTATTAATATATAGAGTTGCGTTTTCAATATGGTTTTTGGGCAAGGATTACTTTAAAATACCTTGTGTCGTTTTACAGAATATTACTTTTTATCTTAAATATCAAGTTGAAATAAAGGGTCAATAAAGCATTTCAGCAATTCTTGGCGGCAAACCAATAATTAGTTTTATTTTTGTTCTCCTTTTCCCGAGTAGTAGAGGGATTCAGTTATTAAACATTTTAATTTATAAAAATGAAGACAATTCAATTCAGAGAAGCTATAGCAGAAGCGATGAGCGAAGAAATGCGCCGCGATGAAACCATATATCTAATGGGCGAGGAAGTTGCCGAATACAATGGTGCTTATAAGGCCAGTAAGGGTATGTTGGACGAATTTGGTGCAAAACGTGTCATAGATACTCCAATATCTGAACTGGGTTTCTCCGGAATAGGAGTTGGCTCTGCCATGAACGGGAACAGACCCATTATTGAATTCATGACCTTCAACTTTTCAATGGTTGCCATTGATCAGATTATAAATAACGCGGCCAAAATGAGGCAAATGAGCGGCGGACAATTCAATATTCCAATAGTTTTCCGCGGTCCTACGGCTTCAGCCGGCCAATTGGGTGCAACCCACAGCCAAGCCTTTGAAAGTTGGTATGCAAACTGTCCAGGTCTTAAAGTAGTAGTACCAAGCAATCCTGCAGATGCAAAAGGTCTGTTGAAAAGCGCGATCCGAGATGACGATCCAGTTATTTTTATGGAAAGTGAGCAAATGTATGGAGATAAAGGTGAAGTGCCAGAAGGTGAATATCTCATTCCTATTGGCGTTGCGGAAGTAAAAAGAAAGGGTGATGATGTAACCATCGTCTCTTTCGGAAAAATTATTAAGGAAGCATATATAGCCGCAGAAAAACTTGTAAAAGAAGGGGTAGAATGTGAAGTGATTGATCTTAGAACTGTACGCCCTCTGGATATCAACACCATATTGGAATCGGTAAAGAAAACCAACAGATTGGTTATTCTTGAAGAAGCTTGGCCTTTTGGGAACGTGTCCACTGAAATCACGTATTTGGTCCAAAACGAAATCTTTGATTATTTGGACGCGCCTATCATAAAAATCAACACCGCAGATACTCCCGCCCCTTATTCACCTGGATTATTGAAAGAATGGTTGCCGAACAGTGAAGATGTTATAAAGGCGGTGAAAAAGGTGATGTATATAAAATAAAATCTCAAGAGTGCAAATAACCATATCGAAAAAAACGACGGAATTTAAAGAAATCTTTCAGCTATGATCGAAAGGTCATAATTGATGGTTAATGTCTAATTTTTTTCCCGTCCCCATATTTAGTAGGGATTTGAAATTTGTTGTTTGTTGAATTGAGTTTTGTATTTTGATGGATTTCTGATTTTGGAAAATCGTCATTTGATATTAATTTTTTAACTCCGTTGTGATCTATTTATGAAGCACGTTCTACTCTTTGTATTCTTAATTGTAAGTGCTTCGGTATTTTCCCAGACCAAAATCAGTGGTGTTATAAAAGATGCTACTGGCGAGTCTGTCCCATTCGCAAACGTTTTCTTTAAAGATTCCCAAGAAGGAACTATCTCCGATGAACGTGGACGTTTTTATCTAGAAAGCAATAAAACCTATACGACCGTAGTATTTTCATTTGTGGGCTATACCACTAAGGAAATTGAGCTTACCAAACGAACCAATTACGAACTTGAAGTGCTTTTGGAAGAAAGCGCTTCTGCCTTGGATGAGGTTGTAGTCTATTCCGGAAAAACTTCAAAGAAAAATAATCCAGCCCTGGATATCCTTCGGAAAATATGGGAAAATAGACGGGAAAACGGGGTCAAAAAATTTGCCCAATATCAATACGACAAGTATGAAAAACTCGAATTCGACCTAAATACCATCGACAGCGCCTTTATGAAAAGTAGGATTTTTAAAGGGATGGAATTTATCTTTGAACAAGCCGACACTTCAAATGTTACCGGAAAAACCTACTTGCCCATTTTTATTAATGAAGCCGTTTCCAAAGTTTATGGAGACAACGCATTAAATGTTGAAAAGGAAATTTTACAAGGAAATAAAAACTCCGGCTTTGACAACAACCAGACCCTTATCGCCTTTCTAAAGGATCTTTATAGTGAATATAATGTCTATGACAATTATCTAAAATTTTTCGACAAAGCCTTTACAAGTCCACTTTCTACAACGGGTATAGATGTATATAACTACGTGCTTCGCGATAGTGCCTTTAGAGATAATAAATGGTGTTATAACATTGTGTATTATCCCCGCCGGAAAAACGAGCTAACCTTTAAAGGAGATTTTTGGGTAAATGATACCACTTGGGCAATTAAAGAAATCAATCTTCAGGCGTCTAAGAGTGCAAACCTAAACTGGGTGCGCGATGTATACATTGAGCAGGAATTTGACGTGCTTAATGATTCCATTTTTCTAATTACTCGCGATTATTTTATGAGCGATTTCAGTTTTAGAAAGAAGGAAGCAGCTCAAGGTATCTACGGAAAGAGAACTACTTTATATGATAAGTATGTTTTTGATATTCCAAAAGACAAAAAGTTTTATGCGGAACAAGTAGATCCCTATCAATATGAGGTTTATAACCGTCCAGATGAATATTGGGAACAAAACCGGATGGAAAAGTTGAGCAAGGACGAAAAAGGGGTGTATAAAATGTTGGACACCCTTAAAACAGTTCCTAGGTTTAACGCCTTGTATAATCTGGGGGCAACCTTGGCAAGTGGATATTACCAAATAGATTATTTGGACGTCGGACCTATCTTTTCAATATTTGGATATAATGAAGCTGAAGGTCTTCGTATTCGTTTGGGCGCCCGGACCTTTTTTAATCAGAACGACCCGTGGCGATTGGAAGGTTTTGGCGCATATGGGTTCGGAGATAATAAATTTAAATACGGTCTATCGGGCAAATTGCTTTTGGATCGTCGTTCTCGCTTGACCATCTTTGGCGGCAATAGGCGCGATGTGGAACAGATGGGCGCAAGCCTTACTACCAGCAATGATGTTTTGGGAAGAAACCTAGCGAGTTCTACACTTTTTTCAGTGGGAACAAATGATCGGCTCTCAAATATTAACCTGAGCACTATTGGTTTTTCAGTTGAACCATGGAAGAATTTTGTAATCCGCCTTACCGGATCCTATAGAACCTTGAGTTCCGCTACCGATACCTTCAGTATAGATTATAAAGTGGAAGAGGATGGAGTTTTTATCGGGGAAGTGAGGGGTGAGATACACCAACCGGAGATTGATCTCGGAATTTATTACACTCCAGGCAGAAAAACAACTGGGTACGGCGTAGAAAGACTCGTTGTAAATGAAGATAACTATCCATCGTTTTATGCAGGATATGGCTATGGAATGAAGGGAATAATGGACGGAGATTTTGAATACAAAAAACTGCAATTATTCTATAGACAACCGTGGAATATTGGTGGCCTCGGAAGATTGTTCTCAACCGTGGAATTAGGCAAAACATTTGGGACCGTGCCTTTAAGCCTTCTTAATCCCATTCCGGGTAACCAGACCTATTTCAGTATCTACAACACCTTCACCCAGCTAGATTATTATGAATTTGTGAGCGATACGTACGCCTCGCTTCACCTGGAGCATAATTTTGGAGGACGTATTTTCTCGAGAATTCCCGTGGTGAGAAAACTGGATCTCCGGGAAGTCATCGGATTTAGGGCCGTTTATGGAACCATTTCTCAGGAAAATATAGATTTAAATGCATCCAATATTGTCTATAAAGCCCCCGAAGATGTTTATTGGGAATGGAGCGTTGGGGTAGGTAATATTTTTAGGGTTTTTAGACTCGATTTTAACTTCAGAGGTAATTATCTTGAGTTGCCCGAAGCAAGAGATTTTGGGATTACAGGTGTCTTCGGATTCTCTTTTTAACGCCTAGCCAAAATTTTTTCTTTCTATAAAGTCCTGGAAAATCCAATTTGATTTCATTTCTATTAAAAAAAACAATCCCCCACAAACCGAGGTCTGTGGAGGGATTGAAAAAAATAGTCACTGATATCAATCTCCCCAAATCAATATTCAGTGAAGCTAGGCAGCGAAATTAGATATTCCTTTTAGTGGATTTTTACGGGTTTCCTTTTTTACGCAATATTTTGTGAAATATTTAAATAAAATAGGGAAGAAGTAAGCTTTTATATAAGCCCCAGATCTTTGGATATGGCAACCAAGTGGATTGCATTGTTGGCGCCAAAATGGTGTCGAAGAAGATTGAGCCGCTTTTCTATGGAACTTAGACTGTTCGGATTGATGTTGTCCTCCTTAAATATCTTACTGATCTGATCTTGTGAATGACCCGAAGAAAGTAATCGCAGCAATTCGATATCCGAATCCATAATTTCTACAGGCTTAACGGCTGTAAGGCTCTGTGCCAATTCTCTCGAAAGATAGGTGTTCCCATTAAAAACCTGAACAATTGCATCTTCCAGTTCAATTAGTCCTTTCCTTCCTTTTGTTACATACCCATTAATCTTCAAGCCGTTCAATAAGCTACGCACCTTTTCCAATCTATCTTCTACGGAATAAACGATGATTTTCAATGCCGGAAATTCTTCACGAAGTTTCTTGATCAACGCTTCCCCAGAATCTAATTTTTGTTTTCTATGATCAGCTTTAAAAGACAGGTCCGTGATTAATAGATCAAACATCTGTCCGTCCTGGTTGGACTTAATCATTTTAAGATATGCATCATCACAATATTGCACCTGCTGTACATGATCAATATGAAGTGCTTCCATTATTGTCATCACCCCTTGACTGATAGTGTCAATGTCTTCTGAAAGTAATACCTTTTTAAACATAACTAAATTATTATGGTTACTCTGAACCCCTTATTGAGCTCAGTTTCAAAAGTAATGCTTCCCTCAACAGCTTTTATACGGTTTTCCATATTCTGAAGACCATGTTTATTATTGAGATCACACCCTACGCCATTGTCAAAATATCCTATTCTGATTTTATTTTTGCTGTGTTCAAAACTCAACAATACCTGAGTCGCTTTGCTATGTTTTTTCATATTGGTCATCAACTCTTGAAGGATACGATAAATTGATGTTTTTTTGATTTCAGAACTTTTGTTCCAATTTATTTTTGAAATGGACTGAATGGTAATCACCGTTCCGGGCTGGTTGTAACTATGTATCAGATCCTTTAATTGCTGGGTGAAATCTTCCTTTATAATCAATTCACTATTTTCCCTACTGATATCTCTCGTCTTTTTATAGATGTCATCCAGATCATCCAAGAGCGCTTCATTATCGTGTGTGTTGAGTTGAATTTTGTTCATTAAATGGTAAACATCATTCGCTACCTCGTCGTGTACTTTCTTGGAAATGCGCGTTTCCGTAAGATAAATCTGCTGTAAGGTTTCTTTTTTACTGATCACTTTTTGGATAAAGTAATACGCAACTAAAGCTAATATGGAAAAAAGACCCAAAAATTGGTAGGCTTGCCTCCTCCGCTTTTCCTCCTCCTGTAATAATCTATTGGCCTCCGTTTTTTCCTTTTCTTTAGCAATATTATACTGCATTCCAGCATACTTATTTTGCATCGTCAATTTCGCCCGTTGAATGCTATCGCTCAACCCTATATAGTGCTTAGCGTGGGGATCATCATTTATTCTTAAAAGGTTGGATAAGGCATTCTCTAAATAGGAGGGGCTGTTTATTTCCAGCGCCACATCATAAGCCTTTTCCGCGTATTCCAAAGCTTCCTCTTTTTGTTCCCGATCTAGATGATGAAGTGCCAAATGGCGATAACTGGAATACGTGCCCGCTAAATCCACCTTCCTCAATCTTATCTGTAGTGCCTTAAGCATATTTTCCAAGGCTCCTGGATCTCGGGCTTTTGACCTAGCAAATCCTAGATTATCCAAAACTCTTGCCTGAATTAAGCTATCAGAAAGAGTTAAGCTTTTGTCATATGCCACAAGAAATTCTTTTTGGGCAAGGCTATAATTTTTTGCATCCGTAAAAACATTTCCTTTATTATTGAACATGATAAGGCTATCAAAAGCATTTTCGCATAATTCAAGCCCCTTATCGTAATAACGAATGGCATTTGCAGGACTATGCAAGGTTCTGTAAACTTTCCCCAAATCGCTATAAACCCCCTTTTTAGCACTTTTAGTATCTGGATTATCGGGCAGTTTATCCAGTAGATTCATCGCCTTTATTGCCGTTGCCTCACTTTCATACACAGCCCCCATTTCTATTTGGCCTATACTAATTGTACGGAGTTTGTTTACTGCGTCCAAAGTATCTCCCCGCTTTAAATCGGCTACAACCATTCTTTCATAATAATTAAACGCAGCGGAAATATCGGAGTCATGATGTGGATTCATTATGATATTTCCATAAATAGATGTGCTGTCTATCTTCTGTTGGGAAAATACAGATGATATGTTCATCAGGCTTATAACAATGCCCAATAGAAAAGGAAAGAGGGATGGGGAAACCAAAAATTTCATCCCTCTAAATTAACACTTTTTAACTAAATGCACTAACCTCCAATCGGTGATTTTGAAGGAGGTGGAGGAACACTAAAATCGTCGCCACAACATGCTTGAGATGGCATTGAATCTTCTAACTCTTGAGGTGTACATGAGCTGGCACTTACCAACATAAAAGTGAACGCTAACAAATAGAATAATTTTCTCATTTCTTCAGTTTTTAAATTAATTTGGTAGTAAGGGCTAGAGGAGTTATTTAGGTCCTGATCTTTTGAAGGGGAATTTCGAAGTGTGGAGAGGCGCTTGAAAACCCAGTGTTCTAGCCGTTATTTCGATGGTCAGGTCAAAAGAAGTGAGAAAGAAGAGCTAGCTTTGGAAAGCCTTTGGAAACGTTCTGGAAAAGAATTTCCGGCAGATTTGATAAGTGTTTTGTAGATTTAGAGCTTGGAAAAATGAACGGATGTATGCACAAGGAATTGATTTTATTGGCCTTTGAAAAAGGGATGATGTCCCTTGAGGAAAAGGGCGTGCCCGCACCATCAAAAAGTGCTATAGCTGAACTGTTATCAGAGCATATTGATGTGGAATATAATTTTCAGTTTGGTGAAAGACGGTTGCGGGATTATTACAATGCGGCTTTAAAGGAAGAGGAAATAGAAATAAAACAGCAAGCTGTACGCGATGGGTTATCCCATTATTTGGGTTACAAAAGTTTTGAGGATTGGCTTCTAAAAACAATTAGGTTGAAAAAGATAGATGAAGAAGATTCTAAAGGAACCGAAAGCCACCTTTATTTTATCCTACAATTCTTAAGAAGAAATAAGACCACTTTATATATTGCGATGTCCGGGCTGATTATTTTTTTGATCATCAATTCAATTAATACTGAAAGATGGATGATGTGGGAAGGAAATCAATTTGTGGAAGCAGAATTTGATGGACGTAAAATTGAAAGTGGCCAATTGTTCATGTTCAATGAAACCCAAATGAATCGCTTTAAAAGGGTTGAACCCAATTGTGATACTAAATTTTTTAATGCCGACGGAAAAGCGCAGCTATGGTATGGAAAGAATTCCAAAGGTGTATTGGAATATTTCACCGAATTGGGTAAACATCCTGAAACAGGGAAAAGCCTGAGACCCATTACTAAATATATGATCAAGAAATATATTTGTGATGGTAAGAATGGAAGCGAAAATGGAAAAACAAATTCATAACAAAATTGAATTCCCGGATATATCTGCCTAAGAACGTCAAGAGCTCTATAATTCTTCTTGCCTAAAAGGTTAACAATCTGATAAACCTTAGATTTCAGCCCCTTCCCACTACTTTTGTTTTTAACTTTACAGCAAATACATAATCTATAACTTTATAAATCCAAAACTTCGGGATATCCTGATTGTCTGGATTTTAAACTTTTTAAAATTCAACCCTTCAGTATATGAAAAAACTCTTTTCTCCACTTCAAATCAGAAATACCACATTTAAAAATCGAACGGTGGTCTCGCCTATGTGCATGTATAGCAGCCAAGATGGTTTCGCCAACGATTTTCATCTGGTCCATTTGGGAAGTCGTGCCACCGGAGGTTTTGGTTTGATAATTCAGGAAGCAACCGCGGTCTCGCCAGAAGGCAGAATTAGTTATGGCGACCTAGGAATTTGGAAAGGAGCACATGTTGAAAAACTTTCACAGATTGTAGATTACTGTCACAATTTTGATGCCTTGGTCGGAATTCAATTGGCACATGCTGGAAGGAAGGCGAGCCACCACCTACCTGAAGATGGAGCCGCAAAAATTGCACCCGATCAAAAGAATGGATGGCAAACAGTCTCCTCATCGGCACTTCCTTTCCGCGAAGGGGAACCTATACCTACCTCTTTGGATAAAAAGGGAATTCAAAAAGTAAAAGACGATTATGTTGCCGCCACCCGTCGCGCAAGACTGGCGGGATATGATGTGGTCGAAATCCACGCCGCCCACGGCTATCTTTTTCATCAGTTTTATTCGCCGCTAGCCAATAATAGAAAAGATGAGTACGGCGGAAGTTTTGAAAATAGAATCCGTTTATTGCTTGAAGTTACTTGGGAAGTTAAAAAAGAATGGGGAGATGAAAAGCCTTTGTTCGTTAGAATATCTGCTACAGATTGGACAGAAGGTGGATGGACCGTTGAAGATTCGGTAAAGCTTGCCAATAAATTAAAAAACCTAGGCGTAGATTTGATAGATACCTCTTCGGGCGGAAATGTTCCTAGAGCTACAATTCCAACTTCGCCCGGATACCAAGCGGGATTCGCGGAAACCATTAAAAAGGAAACAGGAATTCTCACGGGCGCTGTGGGCCAAATAACCACTGCCGAGCAATCTGAAGAAATCCTTCAAAAAGGAATGGCAGATTTAATTCTATATGCCCGCGAAAGCCTTAGAAATCCCAATCTTCCACTTCAAATGGCTTATGATTTAGGAGTGGATGTGGAATGGCCATTACAATATAACCGGGCCAAAATGAAATTATAAATTGAAATCAAACTTATGAAATCAGAATGATTACTTGATACTCATAAGATTAAAAATTAGCGGATGCATAGTCAACAAAAAATAAAAAATATTCCATTTTCTGTATTGGATCTGGTTCCTGTAGTTCAGGGCAGTTCGCACAAACAAGCTATGGAAAATAGTCTTTCTCTTGCACAACATGTAGAAAAATTGGGCTATAAACGATTTTGGATTTCAGAACACCATAATTCAGATAGTTTGGTCAGCTCGGCCACCCCGTTGTTGTTGGGCTACATTGCCCAAGGCACAGAAACAATAAGAGTAGGTTCCGGAGGAGTAATGCTCCCAAATCATGCACCCATCATTGTTGCTGAACAATTCGGAACCCTTGCCACCCTTTATCCAGACAGAATAGACCTCGGCCTGGGGCGTGCTCCAGGAACCGATCAAAACACCGCACGAGCCCTTCGACGGGATAGAGTAGAAACCGTAAACGATTTTCCGAGGGATATACAGGAGTTGCAACATTATTTCTCAAAAAATAGCCATAAAAGTGAAGTTCGCGCCATTCCCGGCGATGGTCTCGAAATACCCATCTACCTTTTAGGTTCTAGTACGTTTAGCGCTCAACTGGGTGCAGAAATGGGCCTCCCTTATGCCTTTGCAAGCCACTTTGCCCCAAACCATTTGTATGAGGCACTTCAGATATATAGAAAGGGATTCAGTGCATCTTCACAATTGGATAAATCCTATGCCATGGCAGCGGTGAATATGGTTATAGCGGACTCTGATGAAGAAGCTAAGTATATAGCCAGCAGTATGAAACAATTTATGCTGAATATTATTCGCAATACCCGACAACCTCTTCCTCCTCCCGTTGAAGATATGTCCAGCCTTTGGAACCCGATGGAAGAAGCCCATATCACGCACATGATGCAGTTTTCCTTTGTAGGATCTAAGGATACCGTGGCGAAAAAACTGGATACGTTTATAAAAGACACAGGGGTAGATGAGCTTATTATCGTTTCTCATATCTTTGAGCACGAAAAAAGACTGCGCTCTTACGAACTGTTGTCTGAAATACAAAAAGAGGCTGGAATTTAAATCCCGAACCTCTTCAATGTTTTACTTTTAAAATATATTGTGATGAATTTAAAAGCCGTTCTTTTTGATATGGATGGGGTAATTGTTGATACGGAACCTTTACACCGAAAATCATATTATAGAATGTTCGAAGATGTAGGAATTTCGGTTACAGATTCTCTATATGACTCTTTCACCGGCCAGGCTACTTTGCCAATATGCCGCACGCTCTGCGAGAATTTCGACCTAGAACATAAACCTGAAACCTTGGTTTCCATAAAACGCAATCACTTTAAATATCTCTTCGAAAATGATAGCGATTTGGCCCTCTTGGATGGCGTTCATGATCTTATTACGGATTATTATAATAACGGATTGACATTGGTGCTAGCTTCCTCTGCATCCATGGCAAATATCGAACGCATTTTTGATAGGTTTAGTCTTAATCAATATTTTAAGGCGAAGATTAGTGGCGCAGATTTAAAAGCATCAAAGCCTCATCCCGAAATTTTCATAAAAGCAGCAGATTTGGCCGAAGAAAACAAAACCAATTGTATGGTTATTGAAGATTCCACAAACGGAATCGCGGCAGCGCATTCCGCAGGAATTTACTGTGTGGGATTTAAAAGCCCGAATTCTGTAAATCAGGATTATAGTAAAGCAAATAAGGTAATAAGTGATTTTAGTGAAATAAGATATTCTAAATTGGTCTCATCCCTAACTGGTCTTTAGGACCGGTTGGGATTATGAAAAAATACCAAACAGCTCTAAAGTTTCCTCCATCACCTTTGGCGTTTCCAACGGTCCAGGTTCAAAGTGAATGAGACTTTCCTCTCCATTCTTCTTTAAAAAACTACGAATGATGGAGTGGGTATGATAACTTCCCATCTGCATTTTCAAATACGGATTATAGTCTTCAATCTCCGTCAAAGATTCCTCTTTTTGAAAAAATCCGAATCCTTTATATTCGCCGCCCACAACCAAAGCAAAACCAATTTCATCTTTGGTACGTCCAGACCCTTGAATTACGAAACTCCGCTTGTTGTCTTGTAGGGCCGCAATGGCCGCCTTCACCTTCATGTTATAATCTTCTACAGTTTCACTTTCATCACAAATTCCTTCACAGGATTTAATTCGATAATGAGAACAAAGATCTACGTTGGTTTGAAGCGTACAAAAGCGCGGACACAACTTAAAGGTCTCACAGATTTCCTCCAATTTTTCCGTGGCTTCCGTCCGATTGTAAAAAGTACTTACGGAATCGTGGAGCACTTTGGTTTTCCCTAGGGCAAGTTGAATAATGCCGCGTTGATTGACGTAACTAATAATTTGGTACGTAGTGGTAGGCCATTTCTGGGCCTTATTATATTTGGGATAATACTTTCGGATATATTCAGATTCTACCAGCAGGGCCAACAATTCATTGCCGGTTGCTTCATAATCGATCGTATAGGTTTCCTGCCCCAATTTGTACTCCGTAGTGCGTTTGTCGTAAAAATGTGACAGTACTCTTTTCTTAATATTTATAGCTTTCCCTACGTAGATAACTTTTTGGGATCGGTCTTTAAAAAGATAAACTCCCGCTTGTTCCGGAAGCGCATGAATCTGCTCACTTGGCAAATGGGGTGGGAGCGTGGCTTGTTTGGATCTCGGATTTAAAAAGGAATTGAAAACCGTAAAATCAATATCTGTGGAATACAGTCGATTAAAAAGATGAACAGTTGCATCTACATCTCCTTCCGCCCTATGTCGATTGAGATGTGGAATATCGATCGCCGTGCAAAGTTTTCCTAAACTATAAGAAGTAAGACCGGGAATCAATTTTCTTGACATCCGAACCGTGCAAAGTCTCTTTCGCGTATAGATCTTCCCGATATCACGAAATTCATTCCTAATTACGTTATAATCAAAACTCACATTATGCGCTACAAAAATGGCGTCTTGTGTAAAGCTATCAATGGTATCGGCCACTTCAGAAAAGCTTGGCGCAGCCGCCACCATTCTATCATCAATCCCCGTAAGCGCAGTAATATAAGCTGGAATTCGACATTGCGGATTAACTAACGTTGTGTACTTATCTATAACTTCTCCATTTCGCACCAACGCAATACAGATCTCAGTAATCTTATTTCCCGAAATACCACCCCCGGTAGTCTCAACGTCAATAATGGCAAAAAGTCTGCGATGCATATTTTTGTTCTAAAGTGAAGTCACGAAAGTACAAAAAATGTTTAAGCAAACTGGACAGATTCCGAATGATATGGAAATAATCCAAGAAATGAAGTAAGATGAAATATTTTTATAGCATCTAAAACCAAATGCAGTCCAGTCTTCAGCAACACAGCAGTCTAAATTCCAGTAGCACCGCGGTATAGATTCTAACAGCGCACCGGTCTAATCTCTAGCAGCGCAGCGGTCTAATCTCCAGCAGCGCAGCCGTCTAATCTCCTAGCAGCACAGCAGTCCAGCCTCTAGCAGCGCAGCGGTCTAATCTCCAGCAGCGCAGCGGTCTAACCTCTAGTAGCGCAGCGGTCCAGCCTCCAAAAGCACAGCGGTCCAGCCTCTAAACTATTCCTCCTCCTCTCGCTGCTCTTTCTCTATTTCCGTAAACTTCTTAGAAGAATTTTGGCTGCTCTGGTCTTCTTCATCAGGCTTATTGTTTTTTCCCCTTTTCTGCTCGCGATATTCTTTTTCCTGCTGGGCGTTGTGCTTTTCCGCATTTTCGGGTCTTTGCTGCGGTCTTTTCTTTTTGGAGTCCATTGTTTTTAAAATTTATTGTTAGTAATTCTTGATCTCATTCTTTATTAAAGATAATCATATTGAAATCAATCACTCCTTTCTTACTCGGGGTTTAACTCTATTTTGTGCGCTATTCCCAAACCCAATTCTTCTGAAGGCAATAGGACATTTCTCTTATGTCTTATATCCGTTTGGCTGTAGGTAATTTCTTTCCTCTTAGTGCCTTGAGATTTCCTCATGGATATCAAATAAATAATTAAAGTTTAGTTTCATTTTTCCGGATAGGTTAAAATATCGCAAAATCCATACACATTGCCATATTGAAGTTATAAATTTATACGAAGTTCACTTTAGTCCTAAGTCTTATGTCCTTTAGTCATAAGTCATTAAAGCTAATCATAAGCCAATATTAAATAGTATTCAAATTCTAAATCACCAACTATGCGCTCAATCTGGAACGGCTCAATAAGTTTTGGCCTCGTGTCAATTCCCATAAAAATGTACAGTGCTTCGGAAGAGGGACGACTCGAATTGGACATGCTGGATGTTCACGACAATGCCCGAATTCGCTATAAGAGAGTGAACGAGAACACAGGCAAAGAAGTGGAATGGAAGGATATCGTAAAAGGATATAAAAAAGATGATGCCTATATTATTCTTGAAGATGAAGATTTCGCCAGTGCCAATATGAAAAAAAGCAAGACCATCGACATAGAGGAATTTGTTGAGGAAAATGAAGTGAGCGACTTACTTTTCAAGAAACCGTATTTCCTCGAGCCTCAAAAGGAAGGAGGTAAAAGTTACAATCTCCTTCGCGATGCACTTAAAAAAACTAAAAAACTGGGCGTTGCAACTTTTGTCATGCGCCAAAAGGAAAACCTCAGCCTTATTGGGGTTTATAAGGATGCCCTTGTCCTTCATGTTATACGTTTTGCCGATGAGGTGCGCGATCCGGCCGACCTAAAACTACCCTCCACCAAAGTTTCAAAAAAGGAAGTCGATATGGCACTTACCCTTATTGAAAATTATACCGAGCCTTTTAAGTTGGAAAAATACAAGGACGTCTATAACAAACAGTTGATGAAGATCATCGAGGCTAAGTCCAAGGGCAAGAAAACAAAAGTGGAAAAAGTGGATACCACGCCCACCCAAGCAGATGACCTTATGGCAAAATTGAAGGCCAGTCTGGAAAAGAAGAAAAAAACCAAAGCTTCCTAAATTGTGGGATTAGAGGATTACAAAACGAAACGGAAATTTGATAAAACTCCCGAACCAAAAGGCATTTTGGATAAGGAGAATCTAAATCGCTTTGTAATTCAGCGCCATCAAGCACGAAGACTTCATTACGATCTCCGATTGGAAATGGAGGGTGTTCTTAAAAGTTGGGCCGTTCCAAAAGGTCCTTCCATGAATCCCGAAGACAAACGGCTGGCCATAATGACCGAGGACCATCCGGTAAAATACCTCACTTTTCACGGCACTATTCCAAAGGGTAATTATGGCGCCGGCGTAATGGACATATGGGATGAAGGAACATATCGCGTCTTGAAAAGCAAGGAAGGAATAGATCCGATAAAGCAACTCGAAAAAGGAGATCTGAAAATAGAATTCTTCGGAAAAAAGATAAAAGGCAGTTTCGCCTTGGTTCATACCCAAAGAGGTGAGGAAAAAAACCAATGGCTTCTTATAAAGAAAAAAGATAGCTTTTCCACCGATTTAGAATATGATGCCGAAGTTTTTTCCGAAGCTCCTAAAAACATCGGATTAGGAAAAGTAAAAGCTCTCAATCCCGACGAGTTTATAAAACCCATGCTCGCCAGTCCAACAAAAAAAATATTCAAAGATCCCGCCTGGGTTTTCGAATTGAAATGGGATGGATATCGGGTGATGGCTAATATCAAGGAGGGCAAGGTGGAAATCTATTCCCGAAACGGAATTTCATACAACCAAAAATTCGCGGCTGTTGCCAAGGAACTGGAACAAATTCCCTTTGACTGTATTCTGGATGGGGAAGTGGTCGTAATGGATGAAAACGGGAAAACCGATTTCCAAAAACTTCAAAAGTACGACCCTGAAGAAACCAAGGGCCACCTTAAATACTATGTTTTTGATCTCCTTCATTTAAATGGAATGGATACCATTTCTCTTCCTTTGCTAGAGCGCAAAAGCCTTCTTCCCGACATTTTGGAAGGTTTAAAACATGTACTGTTTTGCGATCATATTGAAGCTATGGGCCCCACATTATATAAACGGGCCATCGATGCCGGAATGGAAGGCGTAATGGCCAAGAAAGCCGATTCGGTATATGTTCCCGGATATAGAAGTGAAAACTGGCTCAAGATCAAAAGCGTAAACACAGAAGAAGCCATCATTTGCGGATATACAGATTCCAATACAGGTGGCTCCATCTTTGGTTCCCTGATTTTAGGTATGTATAGAGATGAAAAATTGACCTACGTTGGCAACTGCGGCTCGGGCTTTTCTTCTTCAGAACAAAAACAACTCCTTAAGAGATTTAAAACTCTAGAAACCGAAAGCAATCCTTTTGGAAAGAAAATTGCATTAAAGGGCAGAACGCCGCACTGGATTAAGCCTGAGCTCATTTGTGAAGTTAAGTTTTCCGAATGGACCAATAGCGGAATGATGCGTCATCCAGTCTATAAAGGGCTGCGGGATGATAAAGTAGAGGAGGAGGTAATTTCCCAAGAACCAAAAGAAACGCCTATCTCCAAAAGCAATAGTTCTTCCTCGACCTTGGACATTGACGGCATCGCTGTTCCCGTTTCCAATCTTGATAAAGTTTATTGGCCAGATGCCGGCTATACCAAATATGATTTGATAGATTATTATCTCCATATCTCAGATTATATCTTGCCCTATCTTAAAGATCGCCCTCAGAATTTACAGCGCCATCCCAACGGAATAAATAAACCTTCGTTTTATCAAAAAGATCACGAAACGCTACCGGCGTGGGTAGAAACTTTTAAGGTCTATTCTGAATCCTCAAAAAAGGAAATCGATTATCTGCTCTGTCAAAATGAAGCTACTTTACTCTATATGGCGAATCTTGGCTGTATAGAAATCAACCCTTGGAACTCCACCATAAAAAATCTCGAAAATCCTTCCTATACCGTAATTGATATTGATCCTTCAGAAAAGAACACCTTTGAGGAAGTTATTGAAGTGGCCCTTGCCGTCAAAGAGGTTCTGGATTTGGCAAAAATCGAAGGCTATCCAAAGACCTCGGGATCTTCGGGAATTCATATTTATATTCCATTAAATGGCAAATACAGTTATGAGGAAGCCCGTGATTTCACCAAACTCCTATGTTATTATGTGAAAGAACGCCTTCCCAAACTCACCACTATGGAACGCGCGTTAACCAAACGCGATGGCAGAATCTACCTAGACTTTCTACAAAACCGCCGTAGCCAAACCCTCGCCGCAGCCTATTGCGTCCGCCCTAAAAAAGGCGCCCCGGTTTCTGCGCCGCTACATTGGAAAGAAGTAAAACCCGGCTTGCAAATTCTAGATTTCAACATTAAAAATATGCATACCCGTGTTGAAAAAGTGGGGGATCTATATTTGCCTGTGATAGGAGAAGGAATAGATATGGCAATGGCCATTGATGCGCTTTCAAATTAAACTGTATTGAAGTTTATTTCTTAGGCACAACACAAAGGATTCATTTTTTTCTAAATTTGTTCTCTTTAAAAATTCGAAATCTTCTTTACATGGCCCAACAAAAGACAAAACCCACACATCTCGATGTATTTAACTTTATTGATTCCTTTTCAAACACAGAGCAAAAGCGACTGGATAGTCTGGAGCTAGTAGCATTAATGCAAAAAATATCAGGTTTCGAACCTAAAATGTGGGGCCCGAGCATCATTGGTTTCGGCCAGTATCATTACAAATACGCCAGCGGCCACGAAGGAGATGCGCCACTGATTGGTTTTTCTCCCCGCAAATCCGCCATTTCCCTTTACGTCTATACAGGTCTTGAAGAACACGAACATTTATTGATGAATTTGGGCAAATTCAAAAAAGGCAAATCCTGTATTTATATCAATAAATTATCAGACATAGATACACATGAACTAACTTCCCTCATCAAAAAAACTATGGAATATTTAAAAACCGAATATGAAGAACTTTAAAATTGAATTTAAATGGGCCATCATTTTTTCAGTAATGGGCCTGCTGTGGATGGTATTGGAAAAGGTGAGCGGTCTTCATGATAGGTATATAGATTACCATCTATACCTTACCAATCTATTTGCCATCCCTGCAATTATCGTGATGGTCATGGCACTAAAAGACAAAAAGAAAAACTTCTATAATGGCCAGATAACCTATAAGCAAGGTCTGTATTCGGGTATAATTTTATCAATTTTTATTGCCTTAATAAGTCCGTTGACCCAATGGATAACCTCATATATTATTACGCCGGAATATTTTCCGAATGTCATAAAACGTTCGGTAGAATTAGGATATTACCCTAACACTGCCGCGGCGGAAGCTCAATTCAATTATCCCAATTATGCCCTTCAAGGCGCCATTGGAGCATTGATAATGGGCATAATTACGACTGCTATTGCAATGATTTTTATTAGAACAAAAAACAATAAAGCCGATGTCAACTTCTAACAATCCATCATCAGACGAGAAACAACCCAAAGTAACCGGAATTGGAGGCGTATTCTTCTTTTCCGATAATCCGCAGGAAACAAAGACCTGGTATTCCAAAAATCTAGGTTTTGACACCGATGAATGGGGTTCCACTTTTAAAACCAGAAATTTGGAACAACCCACAGAAATCAATTACCTTCAATGGAGTCCTTTTCAAAGCGGTAGTGAATATTTCAGCCCTTCCAAAAAAGAATTTATGATCAACTACCGAGTCCAGAATCTGGAGGGACTGTTGATAAAACTTCGGGAAAATGGAGTGACAATCCTTGATGAAGTGCAGACCTTCGATTATGGCAAATTCGTTCATATCATGGATCCGGAAGGTAACAAAATAGAACTATGGGAACCTATTGACAGTGAGTTGGTGAAAGAAGACGGCGTTTAAATAGAAGCTACTGAAGGCATAAGCCTTTTAATCTTTGACAAAGTCTTTTCCAAGTGTTTTTTTTATTTAGAATATGTACTATCTTGTTTGTCATAAAAATCTAAAAGCCACCCACCATGAAAATTGACCAAAAAGTTCTTATCAATCGCGGACATTATTCCATCAACTTCCCAATCGTGGTACTGTATGCAGCTGCATTCTGGGTCTTCGGATTGGATTTTATTGTGCTCTCCATAGTAACAGTGGTAGCCTGGCTTTTTTGGTCTATTATGGTGCCAAAATGGAAACTCAAATCCTTAAAAAACCTAGATTCCGCAGAGTCTTATGTGGAGTGGAATTCCAATGCGGTATTTAATGGTCTTATTTGGCCCGATAATTCATGGCTGGCCAAGACCGAATTATGGAATAAAAATGATAGGCTAGAATATACCTCACTAAGAGATTCTCTTTAAAAAGTTAAGGCATAATAAATTATAAAAAGTACACTTTAGGTTGATAAAAAAGTCCGGAACACATCCGGACTTTTTTATTGGATCTGAAATCCATTCTATCTAATAACCTATTTCGGAATCCAAGACCCCTAAAAATAACCGAAAATGAATTCTTTAATAATTATTTTACAGGTTATCGTTTCCATTGTTCTGTTGGCGTTGATATAGTTATAATTAAATTCATTGTCTTAATTTTCTCAGAAGAACCCATAATTATATAATAGTTACCCCAATTTGTTTCAAATAATTAAATGTTGGGTTATAAAAAGATGGATTCCTTGTATGGTCATCAAGGCTACCTTCGGGGATTACGATTACCATTCCTTGTCTCGCTCTTGTCAATAAAACTCTGTATGCATTTACTAAATATTTTTTTCTTTCTTCCTTGTGAATATTTTGCCATTTACTACCTCTAAAGGAATATGTCCCCCATCCGTTTTCATTATATCTCAAATCTCCATCCCAAACAACACAAGCCCAATCGAGTTCTAATCCTTGAACGTGAAACTCTGTAGCTACTTGTTCTAAGTAATATGAAGAGCGTACATCATCTTTTCCATCAAGAAACCAATTGACAGGATTCATTGGGGTTTGGACATCAATTGCGAATGGTTTTAACCGTTGCGCTTGAGAAGAGACTACCAAACCATAGCGTTCGGTCCCTCGTGCTTTTTCTTTAAGCCATTCTTTTGCCTTTTGTAAATCTCTTGTCAATACAATTGGATAGTTTTTTGATATTTGTGCGTAAGTCTCTCTTGCTTCTATCAGGTTGATGTCCAATACATTCTTAACAAAATAGGATACCTTTTCAGCACGATAGGAGCGCATAGAGACAGCTAAATGCAAATTTTCATCATATGTTAATGAGACTTCTTCGGATAAAGCTTTTATCGCATTTTTCGCAGCATATTCAGATTCAATTAAATTGGGCGAGATATGAACCTTCCAGTTTTTAAATGTATTTTTTATTGCGTCCAGCCACTCAGAAATACCAGCTTCTCCCGTGTTTATTTCTTGTCCTCCTCCTACTAAACAGACTATCACTGCCCAGTCTTCGTGTCTATCTAAACAAGAAATCAAAAATTCAGGTTCTGAATACTCAAAATCTGGTTGGTTTTTTTTCTGTTTCATAAACTTAACAGTTTGTTCCTTGTTCCAAGCCCTTTGAGCCTCATCGAAAATGGCTACATGATCATAAGGTGCTTTCTTGTCTGTTAAATATGCATCTCGATAGTGATGGATTATTTGGATGAAAGTTTTAACACTGGCTCTAGCTTTTCCTTTTGTTAACTTAATCCCCCGTTCCTTTTCATTCTGAACCTGGTCTCTAGCCAAGGCTTCTTGCAATATTGCTACTAATGGAGCGTTTCCCGATAAATATACACTTGAATCGCCTTTTGACTTATCTAGATGAGAAGTAGCCACTTTAAGACCAACCAAAGTCTTCCCTGCTCCAGGAACCCCGGTAACGAAGCAGATTATCTTCCTTTTTTCTGATTTTGCTTGCTGAATAATATTTGATATAGAAGAGGTTGTTGCGCTTAGGTTTTTAGCTTCGGCATCGCTTCTCGTAATCTCATCAACCGTATGGTTGTGGTATAAGGAAATAGCCGCTTCTATAATAGTGGGTGTTGGAGAATAGCTTCCTTCTGAAAAAGCATTCCCATCTATCGTTTTGCTTTCTCGGAAAAAAGAAATTGTTTGATCAATCACAATTTTGAGATCAAACTTATTAATCCTAAGAGGTACGGTTAAATTATCATTATGAGATGTTGTAATGACGTCTAAATACGACTGCTTCGCCTCAGTGCAAATTAATATTGGTATTAATAGAGCCTGATGACTTGGAAGATGGAAGTTTTTAAGATCTAAAGCATAATCCCAAACTTGATCAATACTATATTGATGATAGTGTTGTTCACCTACTTTAAATTCAATTACATACACTATATTATGAATTATAACAATAGCATCAACACGTTTACCCATTCTTGGAATGGAGAATTCAAAAAATATTGTTCCCTCGTTTCCTCTTAATGCTTCTTTTAGAATAGGTATTTGGATTTCCCAAGAGCTATTTTGATTTCGGGTGGAATCAAATTGATTAGCTATCGTGATAGAGCCAATTATTTCCTCAGTACTCGATTTCAAAAATGATGAAATAGTATTTTTGTAGTAATAGTTTAGCATTTATCGAATGTGTTAGATGTTTTTAGACAAACCAGGTTTGTCTTATAGTATCGTGCTTTTAAAGCTGTATTGTAAATAAATTGTTTGTTGTCCTTCTAGTGAAGCCTAAAAGAATTTTTTAATCACCATGAAAGCTTAGCTTTTTTAATATTGATCAATAGATAACTCGTCTAACTTCGACGCAACTAGTTTAGTTATTATTTGCTCGTAAATACCTTCAATCATTTAAGAGTTCTTTTAAGTTCTTTATAAAGGGAATATCCGCTTCTGCTAAATCATAATCCATCAAATTCTCAAAATCTAGGAATTTGAAGTCTTTATGTTCTAAAAGCTTGATTTCACCAGAGACATAATCACATAAGTAAGCAATTAGTTTTATATTGAAAAGACCGTAATCGTGAATATTAGAAGAAATTCTTTTTATAGGAAGTATTTCAATGTCCAATTCTTCTTTGATTTCTCTTATTATTGCTTGTTTTTCATTTTCTCCTTGTTTGAGTTTACCTCCTGGAAACTCCCACTTCAAAGGCAATTTCATTTTCTCGCTCCGTTGTGCAATTAATACCTTCTCGTCTCTCAAAATTACAGCACAGACTACTTGAATCATTTTTTATATCTAAAAGAGTTATTTTCAAAGTTAGAGAAAGAAATAGTTGGATTAATGATTTCACCAACAATGTTAAACTTAGAGTCGTTAACGCAAAGAAGTTTTCTTCTGAAGACTAGAAGGCGCTCTTTTTCAGATTACCTTGAGTTTTCATTGTCATGTACAGACTTATTTGAATAGAGCAAAGTTTTAGTTTATGATATCTACTTGAGAAAGAAAGTGGTCTAGTTCTGTTTCTTTATTAAAATGAAAGTCACACTCCGTTTTATCTTGAAAAAAATTGATTAAACCTAAATGGTTTTGGAATACTCTGTATGAGTTACCCTCATAATTGTAGACAAAGAAAACCTTACTCAGATTAACTCTCGAAACTAAAATTGTTTCAATTGTTCTTGAAGATCTGAGATACTCAGTGTTAATGGTGTGAAAAGTATTCATGTATGATAATATATTAAAAATGATAAAATATAAACTTTTTCCTATGTCAATAATCTTCAGGTTCCCTCTTGTATGGGCGTAATTTAGAAATATTATTACAATTGCACTTTGCAGGATATACTAATTGAAATTATCTCAATATTTTCTTCAGAATCAAATCTTAGTACGCAAGAATCCCTCAAACCACCCTCATCCCCAAAACATCCTCCTTATCCACAACCCCGCTCACAATTTCAAGCCCCACATAATACATAGGGGTATGGATAATGGGGATTACGGCAGGAGGGAATAGAGCCAGCGCTGGATTTTCTGCCTGCAACAATAGTGTCTTTTGATCCACTACATGCTTTTCAAACTCCAATGCTTCAAAATTAAAGTCTATAAGAAAAAAATTGATTTTTATTTCGACAGCTCCCTTTAAACCCTCATAATCCGAACGGTGAAAAGAGGGGATATCGAGCCGTTGGTTAATTGCGTCAAACTTCCATCGGCGGGAAATATCATCTAAAAACTTCATCGGCTTTCCAAAGGGGAACTCACGGAAGAGTCGCTTTCCCTGTGGTGTTTGTAAACCTTTTTCAACAAATCGCTCCCCCCGCTTTGAAACCTGATCCAAATCCTTCAACTTCATAAACAGGCTCATACATTTGCTATGAAAGGCCCGTTCTCTTTTTAAAATATAGGGTTGAAACGCCTGAAGCACCTTTTTCTTTACCCCACTGCAATGCCCAAATTCAGATCCATTCTCGCGCACCCGTTGCATGCTTTCCTTTGTCTTAATGGCGTGGCCAGTAAACCCGCCGCCAGCTTTTCTGGCGTAAGCTTTTCCCTTGATCTCATAGAAGTTTATATCCCCAATTGTTCCCGATAATTTGATTATCCCTTTCTGACGCGCCATGATGTTACCCTTTTCCGAACCTATCTAAATTAATGATAATCTGGTAAGTACACAATAGGTATAGCGTATCTATGTCGTACTTACGCCGTATCTAATTAACCTCACATTCGCTGTTGGTCCATGGCAACTCTAAATAAGGATGTAGTCTGGGTAGGGGAGAGCTTACTTTGGAAATTACTTCCATCTTGTTTTGCTCTCCAAGCATGTTGCTGGCGTAGGATGTATACGCTAAAGTTCTTCTTGGATAAATAGTTTTTGGCACTATCCTTTAAGGAGCACGATAAAAAACGTAGTTGGCGGTCTTCTTCGCCTTTTGTGTAAAGTCTTTCTGTCTGCATGCCGATATGGCGATGGAAAGGTCGCTGCCCCTCCGAAAGTAATTAGGAGAGGGAGGTATTAGAGTATATTGACAAATATTTTGGGGCTTGAAATATTATTTTAAAGTCAAAAGTTCATCCGAAAAAGGGTACGCCCCAGGTTTTATTATTAGAATGGGAGTTTAAAATAGTGGTGGGTGGATGTGAGTAGAGTAGTAGCAGTCAAACTCTTTTATAAACTTCTCATTTCAAAAGAAAGATTCGCTTCCTCTAGGAGTTTTTCGTCTCCTTAACCTTAAAGTTCTTCAATTTAAATCGAACAATATCTCCCGGTTTCCAGGTCTGTACTGACGATTTTAATAGAATACTCGAACTTTCTAGACTGTCCTTAACGTCATTGCCTTTATTACAGGTATTACAGCGATTGCAACAAACTTTCAGTTGCATATGGTCGCCCAGGTAGGTACACTGTTCTACCATCCCGCAGAGATGCGGTTCCTCGGCATTACAGAAATCGGTCTCTTCTGCCCTAAAGAACAATTTTACTTTGCAGTTTTCACTTTCGGTAGCAAAAGGACAATCGGGCGTGCCGGATACAAACCCGAAAGGCGTGTTAAATCCGCCCGCCTCAACCACGGCTTCCAAATTGTTCGACTTCCCAAACAATTCTGCCACATAGCTGGAACTCGGATCGTTGTATAAAGTGTCTGGTGTGTCTATCTGTAAAAGTTTCCCGCCCAGCATCACCGCTATCTTATCGGCGGTGGAAAAAGCGTCTTTGGTGTCATGGGTAACCAAAATAGCAGTGATTCCCATTGTTTTAATAATCTGTCTTACCTCCTCGCGCACTTGATCCCTTAAAATAGTATCCAAATTGCTAAAGGGTTCATCCATCAAGAGTAATTCAGGACGCGGTGCAAGTGCTCTGGCAAGAGCCACTCGTTGTTGTTGCCCCCCGGAAAGTTGATGGGGATATTTTTTTACGTCTTCCTTTAAGCCTGTAAGTTCAATAGTTTCGAAAACACGTTTTTCAGCTTCTTTCTTCTTTAGACCTTTTAGTCCAAATGCCACATTTTCAAAGATGGTAAGGTGCGGAAACAGTGCATAATCTTGAAAGACCATCCCTGTTTTTCTTTTATTTGTTGGCAATGATTTCCTTCCACTTACAATGACTTCTCCATTCAGTCGGATTTCTCCCCCATCCGGATGTTCCAAACCAGCAATTAATCGCAATAAAGTAGTTTTTCCAGAACCACTTTCCCCCACAAGAGCAAGGATTTCACCTTTCTCAAGTGAAAACGAAACCCCATCCACAGCGTACTTATCTGCAGTGCGATACCTTTTGCTAATATTGCTTAATTCTATAAGTGCCATTATCTGTTACTTTAAATCATATTTCTTCAAATCTTTCTCCCCCTCCCCACTACTCTCTACCCTCTACCAACTCACCTCTCACCTCTCACCTCTCACCACTAACCACTCACCACTAACCTCTACCAACTCACCACTACCCTCTACCAACTCACCACTACCCTCTACCAACTCACCTCTCCCCCCTAATAACGCTGTTCAGCAAAATAATCGGAATCACCCCTGTCAACACCACTATAAGCGAAGCATTGGCAGATTCTGCAATCATTTCATTTGTGGCCATATCAAAGGCCTTGGTTGCTAGCGTATGAAAGTTAAAGGGGCGTAAGATTAAAGTTAGCGGCAATTCCTTTAAAATATCTACAAAGGCCAGCAAAACTGCAGCGGCAATACTATTGCGTATCAAAGGTAAGTCTATTTTCCATAAGGTCCTTACGGGTGATGCCCCCAAAGATCGCGCCACTTCATTTACCGATGTCCCAGTTTTCTGAAAACCTGCGTCAATGGCATTATAACCTACGGCCATAAACCGAACCACATAGGCAATTACCAGAATAAATAAGGTGCCAGAAAATATCATCGCGCCTTTACTTGAACCTACCCAAAGAAAAAGCTTATCCAACTCCATCATTGGGATCATTACTCCAACCGCAATTACTGCACCCGGAATAGCATATCCCAAAGAGGCTGTTTTCGCAATATGTTTTGTCCATCGCAACGGGCTCAACCGAATGGAGTAGAGGAGGAAGATGGATAATATGGCAATTACTACTGCAGAGCCGATTGCCAAAGAGAAACTTCTTAAAATTAAAATTCCGAATTCAGAGTCAATAACGTTTCTCCAAGTCATGGACACCCAATAAAAAAGTTGGGATAAAGGGAGAATAAAGCTTATCAAAAGCACCAATGCACAGAGCGCAACATAAATAAGTCGGGTGCTTCTTCCTGGTCTAATCCGAAGTGCGGGGCGCGAACTGGCACTTTGCGTTGTCCATCCGCGGCTTCCACGTTGGAAGTTTTCAATCCAAATCAATAAAAGTACGATCAAGGTCAAGATTGCCGAAAGATGGATGGCAGTATTTATATCTCCGAATGAAAACCAAGCTCTAAATATTCCTGAGGTAAAGGTGTCCACCCCAAAATATTTCACCGTTCCATAATCGTTTAATACTTCCATGCCTACCAAGGCAATTCCTCCCGCTACCGCAGGTCTCGCCATGGGAAGCGCAATTTTCCGAAACACCCTCATTCTGCTGCTTCCCAATAAAAGAGCCGCTTCCTGAAGTTCACTGGACTGGCGCATAAACGACGCGCGACAGATTACATACACATAAGGGAAAAGGCTGATGGAAAGAATGAATATAGCGCCGGGCATATTCATAATATCTATGATTGGCCCTTTAAAGGTAATATCCAGATTGTTTCGTAGAAAGGCCTGGATTGGGCCAGTGTATTCCAATATTCCTACGTAACTATAGCCCATCATATAAGAAGGAAAGGCCAAAGGAAGAATCAATAACCACTCAAAATAGTTACGTCCCGGAAATTCATAAATGGATACAAGCCATGCCATACTTACCCCAATTACGAAAGTGAAAAACCCCACCCCCAATAATAATATCAGGGAATTGGAAAAATAGGAGGGAAGCAGATTGGTTACAATATGGCCCCAATGCTCCCCCGGTTTATCAAAAAGCTTGACCAGAATAGTAAAAATAGGCGTAAGTACCAGCAATAGTATTATTATCGCCCCACCAGTCCATTTATTCCACCAATAGGTGGTCTTTTTTGCCATTTAAAATTCCTTCTATATAAATTGATAACATCGCAGTTGAATGTAATAGGGAAAGATTTATTTAATTAAATAAAAACTCACCTCTAACCTCTCACCACTCACCTCTCACCTCTCACCTCTCACCTCTCACCTCTCACCTCTCACCACTCAAAAATCACCACTCACCTCTCACCACTCACCACTCACCTCTCACCACTCACCTCTCATCTACTTCCACCCAGCTTCATCAAAAATCTTCACTGCTTCGCTGTTCAGTTCTCCAAGTTTATTGAGTTCGATATCATCAGTTTTGAAATCTCCCCAAGTTTTTAGGATAGCAGCTTTCGAAGCATCGGGATTGATCGGATATTCATAGTTGAGGTTTGCCAAAGTTTGCTGTGATTCAACTCCGGAAAGAAATTCCATCAATTGGATGGCATTTTCTTTATGAGGCGCGTATCGGGTAACGCCAATTCCACTAATGTTGATATGCGTACCGCGATTGTCTTGGTTCGGGAAAATAATTCCAACCGATTCACCAGCTTTTCGCTCTTCTTCATTTTCATCATTAAGCAACAAACCAATGTAGTACGTATTTACAACGGCGATATCTCCTTCCCCAGAAGCAACAGCCTTTACTTGATCCCTGTCACTACCTTTTGGATTCCGTGCAAAATTGGCCACAACGCCTTTCGCCCATTCCTTTGCCTTTTCCTCCCCATCGGCATCGATAATAGACGCCAACATGGATTGGTTATAAATGTTTTCTGAAGAGCGGATAACTACTTTGCCTTTCCATTCTGGATTTGCCAAATCTTCGTAATCCTTTAGATAGGTAGGATCTACACGATCCTTGGCATAAGCAATAATTCTGGCTCTATAGGTCATTCCAAACCAATGCCCATCTTTTTCCCGGAAATTTGATGGAATGTTGGTTTCCAGTTTTTTTGAAGTTATAGGCTGAAGTAAACCCTTTGATTGTGCGCGGTATAGTCTTCCTGCATCTACAGTAATTAATACATCCGCATTTGAATTTTCTCCTTCTGTCTCCAAGCGCTGAATCAATTCATCGGCACTGGCATTGACAATGTTTACCTTAATCCCTGTTTCTTCGGTGAACTTAGCAAAAAGCTGGTCGTCTGCCTTGTAATGGCGATGGGTATAGACATTTACAATCTTTTCCTCATTCTTATTTTCACAGGAAATAAAGAGGGTTACCGTTAGGGCAATTAGGCTAAATTTTAAAAACTTATTCATTTGTTGATTTTTATTTGAATTATCTATTTCGTTTCCTAAGATCCTTCAGATCGATTGCATTTCATAATGATGGTTCAACCTTCAAAATCCGCATCCCTATTAGAATTTACTAATTGGATAATGCCAAATCCTTAGGAGGCGCAAAGATAAGTTTATTTAGACTCGTTACAAACTAGCAGTGAAATTCTTTCTCGACTAGGATCACATTTAATTAGATGAATAGCCCACCTAAAAATCGCTGATTACCAAAAAAATAGGAAGGCTAATCTAACAATCGCTTGGCTTTACATGGACTGTAGGTGAATTATTTGGACAACCATTAAAACTGATTCCGTTCTCTCTAGGCAGAATTCGATGATTTCGGATAAAAAATAAATATCTTTAAACTCTATAATTCATCCATAACAAACACAGAGCCTTGTGAGCGTATTTGTAAGAAACATAATAGAAAAAATTGTAAGAGTTCTTCAAAAGGATAAAATGGATGTCGCCTCATCAGAGTTTATCAAAGCTCATGTACAGGATCTGGAGAATGAATTGAACCACGAAGTATCCGATTTTGTTTATATTCTTTTAGGAGTGCTATCTGCTTCCTTTGGGTTAACAGGATTTCTGATGCCGAGTTCATTTATTGATGGCGGAGTTACGGGAGTTTCCCTTATGATGAATTCTCTTACCGATATTTCCCTTTCTACTTTCTTGGTTTTAATAAACTTTCCTTTCTTGATTTTGGCATATTTTGCCGTTGGGAAAAGATTTGCCATAAAAAGTGTAATCAGTATCATTCTCTTGGCTTTGGCCGTGGCATTAATACCTTTTCCGGAAGTAACCAATGATAAGATCCTGATTGCTGCCTTCGGCGGTTTCTTCTTGGGTCTTGGAATTGGACTGGCCATTAGGGGAGGGGCAATCCTTGATGGAACGGAAGTGCTCGCTATTTATATCAGCCGTAAAACAATACTCACAGTTGGAAATGTTATATTATTATTTAATGTCGTAATATTTATGGTGGCAGCCTATCTGCTTTCCACAGAGGTCGCCCTCTATGCAATCCTTACCTATTTCTCTGCATCTAAAACCGTGGATTTCGTAATTGATGGAATAGAAGAATTTATGGGGGTGAATATAATATCAGATAAAAGTGAAGAGATCCGTCTTGCCATTGTTGAAAAAATGGGTCGCGGCTGTACGATTTTTAAGGCCGAAAAGGGATTTTCAAAAAGAGGAGAGCCCAGAACTCCGACCGATGTTGTGTTCACGGTTATTACACGCTTGGAAATGAGCAAGCTGAAAAGTGAAGTCAATAAAATAGATAGTCAGGCTTTTATAATTATGACATCCGTTAAAGATACCAAAGGAGGAATGATCAAAAAGAAACCGATCATGAAGTTCGATAAGAAATAGACGCGAGCTTAATTGCGAAAATCTGCTTGTTTGACAGCGTTTGAATTCGTATTTTCGCGCATTGAAAATTGGAGTGTTAGCTCAGCTGGTTCAGAGCACTACCTCGACAAGGTAGGGGTCATAGGTTCGAACCCTATACACTCCACACTTAAAAACCTCAGTTCTTTGGAAGTCAAAGCACTGAGGTTTCTTGTTTTAGGATAAATATCAAACGATATTAAGGTATTTATATATAAGATGCTGTAAACTAATCTCGCTTCTAGATTACAGAAACTCAACAATCCTCTCCAACGCCATCCCTCGCGATGCTTTTATTAGGATTGCAGTATGTTCAGGTGGATTCCTTTCAATCTCCTTTTTAAGATTTTCAACTGTTTTAAATCGTTGGATATTTTCATCATCCAATTCGGTCTCAAAAAAGTTAATGCCCACTAGGTAAGCTTTACCTAATGAATGTTCTGAAATATATTCAACAATGGTCTGATGTTCACTGGCAGCATCTACCCCCAGTTCAAACATGTCGCCCAGGATCATCATTTTATTGGGTTCCTTTAGGTTTTTGAAGTTTTCTAAGGCTGCCATCATGCTGGAAGGATTTGCATTATAAGCATCCATCAGAATGGTATTTGTACCCTTAGATACTATTTGCGACCTATTATTCGATGGAGTATAACTTTCTATCCCCTTTTTAATTTGAAAAGGTTGCACATCGAAATATGCGCCTATAGCGATCGCAGCAGCAATATTTGCAAAATTATATTGACCCACCAGGTTGCTCTGAATATCGATTTCTTTAAATTGAACTCTTAACTGATTTGAGTTTTCTACCAGTGTGATAATGTAATTGCTATCCTTGGCGCCGAAGGTAATTCGTTTCATGCCCTCAGAATTGTTCATCTGGCGTATATCCTCTGAGTTGACAAATATTTCTTTGTCTTCCTTTCTTAAGAAATCATAAAGCTCGGTTTTGCCTTTTACAACGCCGTCTAAATTTCCAAAACCCTCTAGGTGTGCTTTTCCGAAATTAGTGATATATCCATAATCGGGAAGCGCGATATCCGTAAGCATTTCGATTTCCCCTAAATGATTCGCACCCATTTCCACAATGCCAATTTGAGTGTCTGCGGTCATGGAAAGCAGGGTTAAGGGTACACCGATATGGTTGTTTAAATTTCCTTTGGTGGCGGTTGTGAAATATTTTTGGGAAAGAACGGCATTGATAAGTTCCTTTGTCGTTGTCTTTCCATTGCTTCCAGTTAGGGCAATAATTTGGATTCCCAATTGTTTTCTATGGAACTGTGCCAATTGTTGGAGCGAAGTCAAACTATTTCTAACCAGAATCGTTTCTCCAGTAGATTTGTGAAATTCTTCTTCATCTACAACCGCAAACCGCGCGCCCTTGTCCAACGCTTCTTGTGCGAACAGATTACCATTGAATTTATCACCACTTAGGGCGAAGTACAGACAGTCTTTTTTGATCTGTCTAGTGTCTGTGCAGATTCCTGAGCTTTCGTTGAAACGTTCGTATAGAAAATTTATATCCATAAATCTAAGATATAAAAAAACCCTTCAAAATTATAATTTCGAAGGGTTGATTTAATTGTAATTTATAATTAATTTAATTTCTTGGACGTTTTCCTTTTTTGGATTTTGATCCTACTCGGCTCATTGCGCATCGGAATCCTATATAGTCTGATGCCATATCTTGAGGGAAATATCTACGTTGTGCTGGATCTAGCCAATAGTCACGGTCTCTCCATGATCCTCCTTTAATAACACGAACTTCGTTGTCAATTAAAGTAGTTCTGTCGTTGGACTTATCATACTGACGATTTAAGTTTCCTGAACTGTCGGCATCAATATGGTGTTGTGGTGAGTTGTACATTCTGTATGATTCATCTGCTCCCGTATCTGCATATGACTGATATTTACGTGAAGAGCGTTTGTCACCATCCCTGAAATCACGCTGGTCGCTTTCGGTAAAGTTAGTACGCATATAAGTTTCGTTCTCACCTACTGGAACCTTTAGGATTTCTCCAGGAAGGTTTCTTGCAACAATTTTACCATTGCTCAGTGTGTCGTAAACAATAGAGTCTGCCGTAACAATTTTTACTTTTCCATCTTCGCCAATTGCGTTTTTGGTATATACGTTTCCACGGTAATAGTTAAAGTCGTTAAATTCGTCATCAACTATAGGGCGGTACACATCGGCAACCCATTCTGCTACGTTTCCTGCCATGTCATACAAGCCATAATCGTTTGGAGGGTACGATTTGATTTGTGCTGTAATGTCAGCGCCATCATCACTCCATCCAGCAATTCCACCATAATCTCCATCACCTTGTTTAAAGTTTGCCAATTGGTCACCCATTGATCTTCTTTTTCCTGAACGAGTATAACGACCAGCCCATGGATATTTTTTCTTTCCACGATACACGTTGTAAGTTCTTAAACCTACAAGACCTAGGGCAGCATATTCCCACTCCGCTTCAGTTGGTAAGCGATAGTCTGGAAGAAGAACACCGTCTTGACGCTGAACATATAGTCCTGTGCCATCTTCGCTATCCTTTTCAATTTTCTCCGATTTTTTTCCACCTCTTGTAATCGCGTCATTTCCACCGTAGGTAAAAGTTGGCGCGTTCAAATAAGTATCAGTACTAAAAGATTCTCCAGGCTGAACTTCATAACGTGCATTTTTAGCAATTATCCCGTCTTTCTCAAGAAGCATTTCGTTAACACGGTCTGATCTCCATTTGGTGAATTCAACTGCTTGAATCCAGCTTACACCCACCACAGGATATTCAGCATATGCTGGGTGACGAAGATAGTTGTTGGTCATAACCTCGTTATATCCCAATCTATTTCTCCATACTAAGGTATCCGGCACAGCGCCGTCATAGATTCTGCTATAGTTTTCTTCTGAAGGTGGAAACACTCTTTTCAACCAATCAAGGTACTCAAGGTACATAAGGTTGGTTACTTCAGTCTCATCCATATAAAAGGATTGAACGTGCTGTTGGGTTGGAGTGTTGTTCCAGTCGTGCATTGGATCATCTTGAACGCGGCCCATAGTGAAAGTTCCGCCCTCAACAAAAACAAGCCCAGGGCCCGTTTCTTGTTCCTTGGTTTGGCGTTTGTATTGAAAACCGCCTTCTTTGGCGTTCAATTTCCAGCCTGTTGCGCGCGAGTCGTTTTTATAATCTCTGGTTTTGTTGCAACCTACAAAAAGTGAGGCCACTACAACGGTAACAAAGAGCTTAAATGCTAGGTTTTTTCTAAATATCATAGATTCAAGTAGGATAAAAATTGGGTTTGCAATATAGTAATTAACGATAAATCCACCATATTATTTTATAAATATTGAGTACTAACCACTAACAGTCAATTCCAATGATGCAAACGTATTGGTTTTATTATTATTATCCTAATCTCTTTTTTTGTATCTCTGATTATAGTGGTACGCTATACTAAGTGTATATTTGAGGCGTTAAATGTACTAATGAAAAAGCTGCTTTCCATTCTCGTTTTCTTGGCACTGCCCTTAACTATTGGTGCCCAGACCAAAAACATTCAAATCCATTGGGGTAATTCAGGACAAACTACTTTCGGCCAAGGACAAACGCAAGCCAAAGGTCAAGGGGGTATTGACACTTCTGAATCGTTAAAATTGGATTTGCGCGCAGAAACTCCTCAATATGTTACGCAATGGGAAGATTCTAATTTTGTCGATCCAAGTTCATTAAAAGTTGTAAATGTTCGCTATGGATCTCTCTCGGCAGCGGAAATGGAACAAATCAATAAAGATTTTATTCCAAATAAGCTTATATATTCCATAGCCACTACCGAGGCTCGGGAGAAACTCTTCACTGTTTTTAATATTTCGCCTGTTGTTCTTAACAATGGAAGCTATCAAAAAGTTATTTCCTTTACCATAGATTACAATTACGGTAGCAGCAGACGACGGGTAGATCCACCACCATTGACGAATTCTGTGTTGGCACAAGGACAATGGTTTAAATTTAAAGTAGAAAAGACAGGGATCCATAAAATTGATAAGTCATTTTTAAACCAATTAGGCATAAATGCTGACGGTATCAATCCGCAAAATATTAAAATATATGGCGATGGCGGAAAATCCTTGCCTTTGCTAAATGCCTTGAACACTACTTATGATTTGCCCGAAAATTCCATCCAGGTTGTTGGGGAAGAAGATGGTCGCTTTGACAATTCAGACTATATATTATTTTATGCTACCAATACTGAGGGATATGTGAGCGACAATGATTCTAACCTCAATCCGTACAGTAATGATTCCTATTATTATATAACTACAAGTGGTGGTCGCGGCAAAAGGGTTCAGAATATGGTTGAACCTTCTGGGGCAATAGAGCATACTATTACCCAATTTCACGATTATCAATTTCATGAAAAGGATGAAGAGAATCCCACAAAGTTAGGAAGAGTATGGTATGGCAACCGTTTTGACATTAATAGGGAGCAGAATTATAATTTCTCATTTCCAAATATAGTGACAAGTGAGCCAATGAAAGTTATTATCAAAGCGGCGGCGGCTTCCGAGAGTCAAACTTCTTTGGCTGTAAGTATTAATGGCAGCAGTGTAAACCCTCTGGTTTTTCCGCGTCTGCGTCTAGGTGTTTTGCTGAATGTGCGAGATTTCGAAGGCAATGTCCCTGCAGGTTCCGAGACAGTTTCGTTTGATTTAGTATATAACAACTCTGGAAATCCATCCTCCGTGGCTTATTTGGATTACATAAGTGTTGAGGCCACCCGAAAACTAATGGGCGTGGATGGGCAACTTGCATTCCGAAATAAAAATACAGCCAATCTTTCAGGAGTTGGAGAATATCAAATTACAAATGCTTCACAATTTACCCAGGTTTGGGATGTTACCAATCCATATTTTGTGACTTCAAAGCAAAATGCGAACAATGCTTCCTCGTTGACATTCAAGCAAACGATGGGAGAGGTGAGGGAATATGTGGCAATCAATCCAAATAATTACTACACTCCAATTCGGATTCCGAATTCTTCTGTTTCAAATCAAGATCTAAAAGGCAGTATATTTAGGGATGAATCTGGAAATTTTAAAGATGTTGATTACATCATCATAACTGCCCCCTTTTTGATCCAACCTGCATTGCGCCTCGCCAGTCATCATAGAAATTTGCAGGGTCTGAATGTTAAGGTTGTTACTACCGATAAGATTTATGAGGAATTCAGTTCAGGAAAACAAGATATCGCAGCCATTCGAAATTTTATCAGATATGTGTATTATAATGCCTCAGATCCTTCAAAACGCATTAAATATGTGGGCATTTTGGGCGATACTTCCATAGATTATAAAAATCGTTTGCCAAATAACAATAATATAGTGCCAACATTCCATACGGTTTCAAATACTAGTGAAACCCACTCTTATATGTCCGATGATTTCTTCGGAAATATGGGGCCTGAAGAAGGTACTATTGGAGGTCATTCTTATGATGCGGATGGCGTTAAAAAGAGAGATATTGACCGCCTCGATATAGCTATGGGGAGAATGCTTGTGGATAATGTACCCCTTGCCAATGCCTTAGTAGATAAGATTATCAATTATACTTCGAAGAGCTCTTACGGCAATTGGAGAACGAATTTTGTATTGGTTTCAGACGACGTAGATAGTCCAACGGAAGCGAGATTGCAACGAAGCCTTGATGAATTGGGCGATGAGATTTCTGAAAAGAAACCCTTTATCAACGTAAAAAAGATCCATACCGATGCATTCCAACAACAAACTTCCGCGGGAGGGGATAGATATCCAGAAGTAAATGACGCTATCATTAGCGCTTTTGACGTTGGATCTATTATCTTAAACTATTTCGGACATGGTGGGGAAGATGGATTGGCCCACGAAGCTATTTTTACCAAGGAAAACGCTCAGGCCTTGAGAAACAAGGATAATTTACCTTGCGTTGTTACTGTGACCTGTGAATTTACCAAGTTTGATAATCCTTTGAGGATTACAGCGGGCGAATTGACATATCAAAATAAGGAAGGTGGAGCCATTTCATTGGTTACTACCACTCGCGCAGTTTATATTGATGTGGGAATCGAATTCAACAAAAAACTTGCCGACCCCATGTTTGGATATGATGTAGAAGTACCAACAGTTCCTGCCGAAGCCTTGCGTTTGGCTAAAATAGAAATGGGTTCCGATAACAGAAGAGTGATTTTCTATGTTGGTGATCCTGCCATGCCATTGGCATTTCCGAAAAGCGATATACAAATCACCAAATTGAATGGTCTGCCCATAGATCAGGCAACAGATACTTTAAAGGCTTTAAGTAAAGTGAAGTTTGAAGGGGAAATGCGAACTTCATCCGGCCAGATCATGAACGATTATAACGGAACTCTGGAGGTAAAAGTGTTTGACAAGAATGTGATGAGACGTACTCTGGACAATGATAACAATAATGTTTATCTGGATTTTGTTACATTGGGCGAAGGACTTTTTAATGGGAAAGCCAGCATTACAAATGGACACTTCGATTTTGAGTTTGTAGTGCCTCGCGATATTCAAATTCCAGTAGGGAAGGGGAGAGTAAGTCTTTATGCCCAACGCAATAACCAACTTGAAGATCAGACCGGGGTCAATCTAGATGTTGATGTAGGTGGACTCAATCAAAACGCGCCCGAAGATAATGAAGGACCATTGATTAGACTTTATATGAACGATGACAGCTTTGTTTCTGGAGGAATTACTGATAATAGTCCAATTCTATTGGTTAAATTGGAAGATGAAAACGGTATCAATACCGCAAGTGGAATTGGTCATGATATAGTAGCCATACTGGATGGTGATGAAACGAATCCCTTCGTTCTAAACGAATTCTATCAAACCGATGTGGATGATTATACTAAAGGAACCACCAGTTTTAAGTTTAATGATCTCTCCGATGGTCTCCATACGCTAACCTTAAAGGCATGGGATGTATATAATAATTCATCAATTTCTGAAATTCAATTCTTAGTGGCAGGAAGTGATAAATTGGAGATTTCCCGTGTATTGAACTATCCAAATCCTTTTGTGAGTTACACCGAATTTTGGTTTAATCACAACCGTCCATTTGAGCCTTTAGATGTTCAAATACAGGTTTTTACGGTTACAGGAAAAGTTGTGTGGACCCAAAACAAAACCATCAACACCGATGGCTATCTTTCTCGCGACATTGTGTGGGACGGACGCGATGATTTCGGCGACCGAATAGGAAAAGGTGTGTATGTATATAAGATTACCGTAAAATCAACGTTAACCAATCAGCGAGTCGAGAAATTCGAAAAACTGGTTATCCTATAAAGAATTTAAAATTATATTTGCCAAAATTAAAAAATGATGAAGAAAATTATTATACCAATTATCCTGTGTTTGATGGCAGTTCAGACTTATTCGCAAGAAACTGTAATTATTCCTAATGCAAGTGATTCAAGGGTTATTACAACTGGAGTTCCTTTTATGTTGATAGCTGGAGACCCAAGAGCCGCAGGAATGGGAGATATAGGGGTAACTACATCTGCAGATGCGTTTTCTCAACAGTGGAATCCAGCAAAGAATGCATTCTCTATTGCTAAACAAGGCATTGGTGTTACTTATACTCCATATTTAAGCAAGTTGGTAAATGATATCTTTCTTGGGAATGTCACTTATTTTAATCGTATGAATGAACGTAGTGCAATAGGAGCAAGCTTTAGATATTTCAGCACAGGTGAAATTGAATTAAGAGATAGAGCAGATGACATTGGAAGAAAGGTTAAGCCTAACGAATTACTTTTTGATGTGTCTTACTCACTTCGATTGAGTGAACGTTTTGCTATGGGCGTGGCGGGACGATATATCAGGTCTGATCTGAAAATTCCTTCCGATCTCGAGGATTCGGGAGCTGCAAATACTTTTGCAGTCGATATTGCAGGATATTATCAAAGTGAAGAAATAGCCTACGACGACTTTAACGGCCGTTGGAGAGGGGGTTTCAATATTTCGAATATTGGACCAGAGTTAAAATATGATGCTGTAGGCCAAGATAACTTTATACCAACTAATTTAGCATTAGGAGGAGGGTTTGATTTCATTTTGGATGAATACAACACAATTGGGGTTTCTGCTGAAGTAAATAAATTATTGGTTCCTACTCCTCCTATTTATGGAGATGAATATTTGATTGGACCGGATAACGAACCTATTGGGGAACCTATTAATAAACGAGTAATTTACTCGGGAAAGGATAATAATGTTGGTTTTGTAAAGGGAATGTTTCAGTCTTTCGGCGATGCGCCAGGCGGCTTTAGTGAAGAGTTAAAAGAATTCACATGGGCATTGGGAGCAGAATACTGGTACCAAAATGTATTCGCACTGCGTGCAGGATATTTCAACGAAAGTGAAGAAAAAGGATCTCGTAAATTTGCTTCTTTTGGAGCAGGGTTCAGATATACTGCAATCAACATTGATATTTCCTATTTGTTTTCTACCTCAAAAGTTGCCAGCCCCCTGGAAGGAACCCTTCGTTTTGGGTTGACATTCAACTTTGGGGATAGCTATGATGAGTATTAGAAATAAGGATTATGTGGTGAGAGGTTAAGAGTTTGGGTGTTCAAGGCTAAAAGTTGAAGGTTCTTTTTGATCGAAAAATATTAAGAGAGTTGAGTTTTTGACAACCTAACCTCTAATCTCTCACCTCTAACCTCTAACCTCTAACCTCTCACCTCTCACCACTCACCACTCACCTCTCACCTCCCACCAATTCCGGATCCAATTGTGAAAAAACAAAAAATAGAAATCCAATTTGAAGTTTTTGATACACTTTCAGAACTTCCAGCGGATATTAAAAACTTAATGAATAAGGCGCAAGCGGCAAGAGAAAATGCCTATGCGCCTTATTCTCGTTTTAGAGTGGGGGCAGCTGTATTGCTTTCTTCGGGAGAAATTGTTTCCGGAAACAATCAAGAAAATGCGGCCTATCCTTCTGGCCTTTGTGCCGAACGAGTGGCAGTTTTTGCCGCGGGCGCTAACTTTCCGAATGATAATATCATAGCCTTAGCTATCTCTGCGCGTTCAGAAAATCAACCCACTATAGAGGCTATCGGACCATGTGGTGCGTGTAGGCAGTCTCTTGCGGAATATGAGCAAAAACAGAACAATCCCATTCCTATATATTTTATGGGCGAAAGTGGAAAAATAAACAAGGTTAATTCCATCGCAGATCTGCTACCTTTCGGGTTTGATGCCAAATACCTTTAGATCGAGACGATGCGGAATAGAGATACGTTTATTGAGTAAGGTTTACCTTGAACCTCTTTGATTCGTGGTCATCGCATTTTATATTTTACAAGAAGATTCCTTCAGAAATCCTCAGTCATATTTCTCAGAGTATTGACTAATTGATATCATCCTTCCCTTTCATTAAGTAAATAGTTTTTTTCAATCCCAGCTATTCCCACTTAGAGAATAATCGCTGTCTGATTTGCCATTTCACCTTATAATGTAGTATTTTTGTTATCCGTTTAATAAATTTCCGTTCCGGAAACTTTTATATTCGATAGATGAAGAAAATAACTAAACAAACTTACCTTGATTGGTACGAGGACATGCTTTTTTGGCGCAAATTCGAAGATAAATTAGCGCAAGTATATATCAACCAAAAGGTTCGTGGATTCCTGCACCTCTACAACGGTCAGGAAGCTGTTCTTGCTGGCGCCATCCACGCGATGGACCTTACCAAGGACCGAATGATCACCGCATATCGAAATCACGTGCAGCCCATCGCAATGGGTGTAGATCCTAAAAAAGTGATGGCCGAACTTTATGGTAAGGCAACTGGTACTTCTCAAGGTTTGGGAGGTTCCATGCATATTTTTGCCAAAGAACACAGATTTTATGGAGGCCACGGAATTGTTGGGGGTCAGATTCCACTAGGTGCTGGGTTGGCATTTGCAGATAAATATTTTGATAGAGATGCAGTAACGCTTACCTATATGGGAGATGGTGCTGTACGTCAAGGTGCACTGCACGAAACCTTTAACCTAGCGATGCTTTGGAAACTACCCGTAGTTTTCTGTTGTGAAAATAACGGATACGCCATGGGAACTTCCGTAGCGAGAACTGCAAACCATACCGACATCTGGAAGCTAGGATTGGGTTATGAAATGCCTTGTAAGCCTGTTGATGCCATGAGACCTGAAGTTGTTGCCAAGGAAATGGATGAGGCTATCCAACGTGCTAGAAGAGGAGATGGACCCACCTTCTTGGAGTTGAGAACCTATCGTTATCGCGGGCACTCCATGAGTGATGCCCAGCATTATAGAACAAAAGAAGAAGTTGCCAAGAAGCAAGAAGAAGATCCTATTACTTACGTGCTTCATCAGATTTATAAAAATGAGTGGGCAACAGAAGAAGATATAAAGGAAATTGACCAAAGAGTAAAGGAAAAGGTTTCTGAGTGTGAGAAATTCGCCGAGGAATCTCCTTTCCCAGAAAAGAATGTCATGTACGATGCTGTTTACGAGCAAGAGGACTATCCATTTTTACAACATAAATTATAGAATATGGCAGAAGTAATTAAAATGCCGCGCCTAAGCGACACCATGGAAGAAGGAACGGTAGCTACCTGGCTTAAAAAAGTAGGTGATACTGTTAAAGAAGGTGATATTCTAGCGGAAATTGAAACTGATAAAGCTACTATGGAGTTTGAATCCTTTTACGAAGGAACACTTCTTCATATAGGATTACAAGAAGGTGAAACTGCATCTGTAGATTCACTTTTGGCCATCATTGGCGATAAGGATGAAGATATTTCAGATCTAATTGAAGGGAAATCTTCCAGCAATAAATCCGATAAAAAATCTGAAGAAGATGAGGATTCTAATTCGGAAGAAAAAGAGTCGGAAGATGACGAAAGATCGTCAGATAAAGAAAAATCCACAGACAAAGATTCTGAAAATGAGGATAAGGAACTTTCAGATAAGGAGTCTGCTGAAGATGAATCTGCAGATGATGAGTCCAATACTGACTCAGAAATTCCTGAAGGTGTTGAAATAATCAATATGCCTCGTTTAAGCGACACCATGGAAGAAGGCACGGTGGCTACATGGCTCAAAAAAGAAGGAGATAAAGTTGAAGAAGGCGATATTCTTGCCGAAATCGAGACTGATAAAGCAACTATGGAGTTTGAATCTTTTTACTCCGGAACGCTATTGAAAATAGGAATTGGCGAAGGCGAATCTGCTCCTGTTGATCAGCTTTTAGCTATCATTGGACCAGAAGGAACGGATGTTTCTGCAATTCTTGAAGGTGCTAAAAAAGGTGGAAAATCGGCCGATAAGAAACAAGAAAAGTCTTCCAAAGAAGATAAATCTGAAAAGGTGGAAAAGAAATCTTCTGATAAGGATTCCAAAAAAGGAGAAAAAGCCGTTTCAGCTGAAAGCAAAAAAGATTCAGTTTCTGAAAAATCCAGCACTTCCAGCTCTTCAAATGAAGGTCGAATCATCGCTTCCCCTCTAGCAAAAAGATTGGCAGAAGAAAAAGGAATCAATTTAAGACAAGTTCAAGGCAGTGGCGAAAACGGACGCATTGTTAAAGCCGATATAGAAAATTACCAACCCCTTGCAGGTGGTGGCCAAGCTTATACTCCAGTAGGAACAGAAAGTTTTGAGGAAGTGAAAAATTCGCAAATGCGTAAAACTATTGCGAAACGTCTAAGCGAATCAAAATTTACCGCGCCCGAATATTACTTGACCGTTGAATTGGATATGGATCATGCCATCGCGGCGCGTGAAGCTATAAATTCAGATCCCGATGTGAGGATTTCATTTAACGATATGATCATTAAAGCCTGTGCTATGGCTTTACGAAAGCATCCACAGGTGAACAGCCAATGGACGCCTGAAGTTACTAAAATCGCCAAGCATATCCATATTGGAGTTGCCGTGGCCGTTGATGAAGGCTTGTTGGTTCCTGTACTCAAATTTGCAGACCAAATGAGCTTTTCTCAAATTGGAGCTACCGTAAAAGAATTAGCAGGAAAAGCCAGAACCAAAAAAATTACACCCGCCGAAATGGAAGGAAGTACATTCACTGTTTCAAACCTTGGAATGTTTGGAATTACCGAATTTACCTCGATTATAAATCAGCCAAACTCAGCTATTTTATCTGTGGGTGCTATTGTACAGAAGCCAGTAGTGAAAAATGGACAGATAGTGGTGGGCAATACCATGTCAGTAACTTTAGCCTGCGATCACCGCACCGTGGATGGCGCAACGGGCGCAAAGTTTATGCAAACCTTAAAGCAGTATATCGAGAATCCAGTGACGATGTTTGTGTAATCAAAAAATTAAAGTGAGTTTAGACCTCACAGGTCTCAAAGACCTGTGAGGTCTATTTTTTTAACGATATTTGTGCTACGCCTAAATTTCCTACAGGGTCTCAAAGACCCTGTAGGTCTTAATTTCACAAAAATGAAAAACATAATAATCACAGGGACTTCCCGTGGCATTGGCTTCGAAATGGTAAAGCTTTTTGCTAAAGCCGGACACAAAGTTCTTGCCCTTTCGAGAAATTCAAAACCTATTTCAGACTTAAATCTTAAGAATGTTATAGCTCTTTCCTTCGACATTGCGGATGCTTCAGATATAGTAAAACTGTCAGGATTTCTACAAACCCAATTTCAAAATGTGGATGTATTGATAAACAACGCTGGTTTTCTAGTGAATAAACCATTTATAGAAATCACAGCTGAGGAATTTAAGCAGGCTTATGATGTAAACGTTTTTGGTCCCGCATCTTTGATAAAATCGGCTTTGCCTTTTATGAAGAAAGATGGGCACGTTGTAAACATCAGTAGTATGGGTGGCGTGCAAGGAAGTGTAAAGTTTCCAGGACTTAGCGCATATAGCAGTAGTAAAGGCGCAATCCTAACCTTGACCGAATTGCTTGCAGAAGAATATAAAGAATCAGGCCCTTCCTTTAATGCCTTAGCGCTTGGCTCTGTTCAAACAGAAATGCTTGAAGAAGCTTTTCCAGGCCTTAAAGCACCGCTTTCTCCCGTTGAAATGGCCGAGTATATTATGGAATTCGCGTTAAAAGGAATTAAATTTTATAACGGAAAGATTCTTCAGGTTTCTAGTACTACGCCTTGATTTTAATTTTAAATCATTTTTGTCCGAGTAAATATTTGATAAACTTTATTTCAGCCAATAATAGAAGGTATTTACAACTTTTATTACTGAACGACCCCTTGCTGTTTTAATTTGGCCTTTAAATTTTATCGATAAAAAACACATAAATCCAACTACCTAAGTTATCAAGGTCTTGCAAATCTCTTAAATCATGGCCGAACAGGACTAATTCATAATTTAAAACTTACCGAAAATAAAAGATAAGGCCGTTGTATCCTGTACGAAAACGTTGAAACAGAATAATCAGTAATAACTGTATTGCTAAAAGCACTCTGATATGGGGTTATGTTTTTGGATATAAGGGAATAATCAATTTTTCCATTATTTGATGTAAAGGTCACAGAAGTATCAAAAAAGATATAGGATTGAAAATTGTTTACATCGGGCACATAGTAATCAAAATTTGTAGCTACTCGAAGTTGTTTATGTGGATTGAGATGTAATTTTAAGGAGTTTTGGAAAGCTGTGTTTTGTATGTTTCGTTCTTCCATTGAATGGTAAATTGACTTTTGATATTGGAAGTTATTTTCAAAATTTATAATCCCTAAAAAACCGGTTCTGATATTCAACTCCGATAGGATGGAACTAATTGTATTCTCCCTAAATCCAGAATTATTTATGATATTTCTAAAGGTGCCAATGTTGTAGGATACATTTAACCTCACATTGGATTTCAAAAAGCCGATATATTTATCAATATTAGCGCTAAGACCCATATCTCTAGAGCTTTCATCAAATAATCTATTAGAGTTTAAGGTGAACAGGCTGTCAATTTCTATTTGGTCAAAATAATTATTCTTATTGACGGAATAATTTATCACTGTACTGAATTGAAGTAAGTTAAAGAAATCGTTATAATTATAACTTAGATCAAAATTATAGCTTTTTAAAGGTGTTAAGGATGCAGTGTTTTTTTGAGCCACCCGATTTGATGTAAAGATGACACCTTCATAAAGTCTATTTTCTGTCAGCAACTTTTCATCGTAACGAGCCATAAAAGTGATATTCGATATTTTGTCAAAGGAGTAGGAAATGTTCACTCTTGGCAGAAATTGATATTTAGAGACTTTATTGTTGTCCGAAATGTTTTCTTGGTTGGCAAGTTTCTGGGTAAGATATTTTGTTTGAAAGCTGGGTCTAAAAGACCATTTGTTGAGTTTATAAAATAAACTAGCATCCAACCATGGATACATAGTTATATATTTAAGGTCATTGGTTGAAAATATTGTGTTCATATCTCCAGATTTCAAAACCGAAAACAGATCAGTTTTAGCATATGTAATTCCCGTTCCAATTTTTAGATTATAATCTTTGCCACTTTGTAGATAAGCTGCATTGAAGTTGAGATTTGTTTTTTCAATTGCAACGGTTTGATTGCTATTATAAATATCAAGAGAAGCCGGAAATCTTAAGTCTGGAGAGACAAATAGATTTTGCGATAGTTCACTTTTGTTGATCAATAATTCACCGGTAAAAGCACTGCGACCATTCAGTTTTTTTGTGAAATTGAATGTTTGGTGAATTTGCTTATTCTGAGAATCTGCGAGACTTTTTTGAAAAGAATCATTTAGATTCAAATCAAAAAAGATGTTTGAATCATCGATTCTAAACTTAGTTTTCGACTCTAAAAGTTTAGTTTCTGAAAGGTTATAATCCAAATCTAATTTTATATTGAAGAGTTGGACATTTTTTATTGCTGTTTCTTGTTGAAAAAAATCTATTGAATTATTGATGTCAATATAATCCGTTCGATTTGTTATGCTTTGTTGCAAGTTGTCATTTTTGTAATCGAGATTTATTTTTCCTCTGACGTTTTTTGTAAAATTAATAATGGAATTAATGCTCGTAAATAAATTATTTCCTATCCTAGATCGTTCTTCAGAAATTGGGGAGTTAAAGTCACCGTCCTGTATTATTTTGGAGATCTCGAGATCGTCTTGTTTATAATCCTCACTTGAAGAGTTATTAGGAGAGAATGAATTATAGGGGCTATATTCTTTACCGATATTATTAAATGATGCCGTAGAAAAAGATTTGTGCTTTTTGGCTACGCCTAAAAGGTTTGTGTTAATGTCGGTTTTGCTTTCTATACCCAAACCTAAATTTGTAGTGTTTGAGAAATCTGTTTTTCCTGCCTTTAACTGTAAGTTGAGGGCAACTGCTTCTGTATTAGCAATCCCGTTTAATAATGGGTTTTTAGTATAATTTTCAATGGCTGATAACCCATCAACCATATCCACGTCAATGTTCTTTGTGCCTATGGTATAATTTGAATCAAAGAGATCATCTCCATCCAACAGTAAACTTTCGACGTCTTTGCCTTTAAAAGTTATTTTTCCGTTTTCCTTAACTTTAATTCCTGGAAGTTTTCTGATCAGATCCTCAATAACCTTTTCCGTTCCATCCTTGAACTTCGAAAGATCATAGGAAGTAGTGTCATTTTTTACAGTGATGGGCCGTTTCTCTGATTTTACGATAACCTCTTCTAGCTTCGTTAAATCATTTTCCAAAATGACATTTAGGATATAAGGATTTGGTTTTTTGGATAATCCGCTTATTTCAATAGTTTTGGTTGTGTAGGCTAAGGATTTAAATTCAACAAAAAATGCATCTATTGTAGAGTCCAATGAAATGGAATAATATCCATTATCATCAGAAATGGCATATTTAAAAACTTGGTGATCAGTTGGTTTTTTTTTGATCAAGACATTGATTCCCCCTATTGGCTGGTCTTGATCATCCTTGATTTTTCCTTTTAGCTGTTGCGCGTAGGAGTGATAGAAGGAAAACGAAAATAGAAAAAACGTTACAACGAAAACAAAACGGGCATCTTTTATCAAATGCAGAAATTTACTCTTTAATATATTCTACAATACCTCTTTTTGCCATTACATTTCTTGGACCAAATTCCGTCATATTGTTTCGCAGCACTTCATCATACTTCTTTTTGTAAAGGTCTAAAAACTCTTGCCACGTTATCTGTGTCTTGTTTTTATAAGGATTTTTTATTTCAATCTGCTTGTCCTCAATTTTTATGGAAGTAGCCTTTAAATTAAATACTTTATCGATGGATTGTACTTCTAGGATTAATCCCGGCAAGCCATTAAAGCGCCAAGGTCCGTTGGCTACAGGTATCTCAGAGGTATAATAGGCAATATAGAATCTTCCTCCATACGAAGTTGTAGCTTCTTGGCATTGATAACCCAAAATCTCTTTGGTGTTTTCGTTAAGGGTCCAATCCAGCATATTCAAATTGTCTTTAATGAAAATTTCAGTAAAATTTATAAAGTCAATGTAATACATATTTTGAGACCTATAATCCTTATACACGAATTCATTCTCCTCACTTTTTATATTGAAATCCATATCAGAAGAAGTCTGGGAAGTGGCCTTGCTATGGTCAATCTCATATAAAGACGTATTATTCGAAAAATTCAGAATGGAAGTAACATTATAAAACCCTGTTTCTTCCGAAGGATTTAATTGATAATCATAAATAACCTGTCCAGCAATTTGAGAATTTTGTGCGTTGACACTTAGAAGAGTGAAAAGACAAAAGAATAAAGAGAAATTTTTCATATCTGTTTTTATGATTAATAACGTTCCAAATATAAACTATACTTGGAACGTTTTTTAAAATTAAAAGATTAATATCCTATTGGACAGGTCCATCCTTTAGACTTTTTGTTATAACTTAGTGGTCAGTTTTCGGGAATTGGTAGACGGGTTATGGCCTATGTAGTATTAAGAATGGATGGCAATTTTTAATAAACAGTTCCAACCTACCCAATTACTTCAACGTAAAAAGCTAAAGATATATCGTATAAACTGAGGAGATTAAACAAAACATTTAATTTCTGAACTTCCCTGATTAGAGTTGACCGTTTTTAGTTAATTAATTCATTGTTAAAAATAGTCATCAATTTTCTTTCATGAGGCCTCAAGAAGGAAAATTGGGTTATGAACTTTTCAGGGCTCATTCTGT